>Ga0209376_1000281_pt1 | contig 57118 bp, 58 predicted proteins | sample GraSoiAngelo_134_FD_185891 | JGI IMG/M metagenome (GOLD analysis project Ga0209376, IMG submission 185891) | Grasslands soil microbial communities from the Angelo Coastal Reserve, California, USA - 14_0929_05_30cm (SPAdes) (version 2) | ecosystem: Environmental > Terrestrial > Soil > Grasslands ...
CATACACGCCGGACGCGTGTGTGTCTTTTTACGTGAAGCGTGCGATACGCACGCCCCTAGTGAACCCAATTCGGCGGCCGTTTCTCGTTAAATGCGGCGATCCCTTCACGCGCTTCACTCGAATCGCGGGCTTGCACGTGATACTTGAGCGCAAGATCGACATCTTCGTTCACCGAACGCCACCAGAGTTCTTCTATTAATCGCTTCGTTTGTGCCACGGCGCCTGGCGCGCCCTGCAAAACTGCATCGGCAAACTTTTGCGCTTCGCTCATCAAATCGTCTTGAGCGATAACCCGATTGACGAGCCCAATTTCTTTAGCCCGTTGGGCATCGATCAATTCGGAGCCCAGTAATAGTTCGCGCATGTTTCGTTCACCTACCTGCCGGCGCAAAAAGGTCATAACCAAACCGGCCACCAAACCGCGACGCACTTCCGGATATCCAATCTTCGTCCCCTCTGCTGCGACAACAAAATCGCAGGCCGACATGATTCCCGCGCCGCCGGCGACCGCCGCGCCGTGCACAGCCGCAATAGTAACCAAACGCGTTTGGCTCAGTGTGAGCAGAGTTTTCGCAACCAACTCGGCCATGATGTGCGCGTTCTGTGGAGTTGCTGCTTTCAAGTCCATACCGGTACAAAAGGCAGCCCCAGTGCCACGAAAAATGATGATACGTTTATGCGGTTCGTCCGACACAACCTTGATTGCAGCCGTGAGCTCCGTCAGCAATTCAATGGTGAGCGCATTGCGCCGCTCGGGACGATTGAGGGTCACAATCGTGATTTGCGGCGTGTGTTTCTCAACAAGAACGACCGGCATAAAGATTTGTTAACTCGTAAATCATTGAACTGTTAAATCGATTAGACCTGGATAACACCGGTGTGGAAGCGCGCCTTGGGCATTGGACGCGAAACGTACTGCAGTAATTGAATGAGAACGTCCCGGGTCTCGTGCGGTTGAATGATCGCATCCACCCAACCGCGCGCGGCACCGTAGCGAATGTCGGTTTGCTCTTCGTAATTTTTTTTAACGGTGGCGCGAAGGTCCTCGAGTTCTTCCGGCGAAGATTTCTTGTCGCGTTCTCTCGCGCGAGCAAGAACTGCAAAGACAGTGTCGGACGCCTGGGCGGCTCCCATCACGGCGTAGCGAGCGGTCGGCCACGCGACAATAAATCGCGGATCGTATGCCTTTCCGCACATCGCGTAGTTCCCGGCACCGAATGATCCGCCGACAACGACTGTGATCTTTGGAACCACAGAATTGCTGACCGCGTTCACCAACTTCGCACCGCTGCGAATGATCCCGCTCTCTTCCGCGTCGCGCCCGACCATAAAACCGGTAACGTCCTGGAAAAAAATAATCGGCAAGTCTGTTTGATTGCAGTCCATCACGAAACGCGCCGCTTTATCGGCGCTATCGGAATAAATAACGCCGCCCATCTGAATTCCTTCCTTCTTGGTCCGGACCTGCAAGCGCTGATTTGCGACGATGCCGACCGCTCGCCCAGCAATGCGCGCATATGCAGTCACAATTGTCTTGCCGTAATCGCCTTTGTATTCGTCGATTGAGTTTGTATCGACGACTGCGGAGAGCAGATCGCGCACATCGTACTGCTTCTGCCCATCAAAGCTGATCAAGTCGTAGACGGAATCGGGACTCTTCGCCGGTTTCGCCGTCTTTGTGTCGATCGGCACGCCTCGCGGTCGCGCCCTAGCGTCCTCCTGTGCTTCCGGCAGCAACGCGACGAGGGAACAAAGGCGTTTGAGGCAGGAGAGATCGTCTTTTTCGTAGAAATCTACCGTGCCGCTTATTTCTGCATGCATTTGCGCGCCGCCCAGTTCCTCCGCATCGACTATCTGTCCGATAGCTGCTTTGACCAGAGAAGGCCCGGCCAGATACAAACCGCTTCCCTTCGTCATCAAAACTTTGTCGCACAGAACCGGCAGGTAAGCGCCGCCCGCGACGCAATTACCCATGATGGCAGCAAATTGAGGAATGCCAGCCGCAGAAATGACGGAGTTGTTGCGAAAGATGCGGCCGAAATCATCTTCGTCCGGAAAAATCTCATCCTGCATTGGCAGGAAGACGCCAGCCGAATCGACCAGGTAAACAATCGGCAGGGCACATTCAAACGCGATGCGCTGGGCCCGAAGTACTTTTTTGGCTGTTTGTGGAAAGAAGGCCCCAGCCTTCACTGTCGCGTCGTTGGCGATAATCATGCACGGAACGCCTGCGATGTCGCCGATGCCCGTGACCGCGCCAGCCGCCGGGATTTTCCCCCATTGTTCGTACATTTTGTAAGCCGCCCAGAGACCGATCTCGAAAAACTTCGAGTCTTTGTCCAGCAAATGATCGATCCGTTCGCGCACTGGCAAACGGCCCATTTTCCGTTGACGCTCATGGCCGGCTTTGCCTCCGCCTTCCCGCAGTGCGGCTTCCTCTTTGGAAATTGCAGCGCAGTGAGCGCGCAACAATTCACTGCTGGAAGATGGCGACGAACGAGACATGACGCGAAGCACGCTTAATCTGCGAAGCAGATTGAATCAAGCTGTAGTGGCGGGCGTGTCCCCCGCCCTATTCTTAGTTGCGGCTGCCACAGCCGCCTCTACAGGCTAATAGATGTCTGTATTGGAGCTGTAACCAGAATCTCCGCGAATGGAACGTAAACGGGCACGGCTTCCCCATTCCGATTCCGGTCGATTGATCTGCCCCAATGCAATTCTGACCAACCACGGCGCGGCGGCCAAGGCGCCGATTGAAACCAGCGCAATCGCCGCTGCCTGCCGAATCGAAGGTTTGATCTTGTCCGCCATTAATATGCCCAGGCCAAGGCCAATGGCAGTGCGCATCACCATGAGCAACGGATCAACGGGAAGCTGCTCGGCGGTTTTTGAAATGGATATCGGGAGAGACATCGCCTACCATATACGTCTCGTTTTGAAAAAAGAAACGGGAATCTTTGCGGCCTGGCAGATCCGGTCCACGCTCATTTTTGCATCGACATGGTCAATCCGATCTACGCACTCATTCTCGCCGGCGGCAGCGGCGAACGATTTTGGCCTCTAAGTCGCCGGGCCCATCCGAAGCAACTGCTTTGCCTCGTCTCCAAGAGAACTCTGCTCGAAGAAACCGTGGCGCGACTTGAGGGCTTAGTCCCGTGCGAACGTATCCTGATCCTCACAAACGCCGAACAGGAAGCGGCAGTTCGCCAATTGCTCACCTCGTTCCCAAAGGAAAATATTGTGGCGGAACCAGCCAAACGCGACACCGCTGCGGCGGTTGCGCTCGGCACCGGTTGGGTGGCGGCTCGCGATCATGCGGCCACGATGATCGTGCTTCCGGCCGATCATATCATTGCGGATGGAGCGGCTTTTCGAGAAACCTTGACCTTGGCTGCGGACGCGGCGGAGGAAACTGGCGAGCTGGTAACAATCGGCATCAAACCGACATGGGCCTGTCCCGCCTTCGGTTACATCGAACAAGGCGCACCTGTACGCTTGCCGAATCGAGCCGACAAGAATGCAATTCATCGAGTGCTGCGCTTTCGCGAAAAGCCCAATCCCGATCTGGCTGAATCATTTTTACGAAAAGGAAATTTTCGCTGGAACGCAGGAATGTTCGTTTGGTCGGTGCCCACAGTGCTCAGCGAATTCAATCGTCAAGCGTCCGAGTTAGCGGATTTCATTTCCCAACTTCGCGCTCCGGGAAGTTTCGAGAAGATTGTGCGCCAGCGCTTCAGCAAGTTGCCGCGGATATCATTCGATTACGCGATTATGGAGAAAGCGGACCGCGTGCTGGTAGTGGAAGCCAGCTTCGACTGGGACGATATCGGAAGCTGGAGAGCAGTAGCGAATTATTTCGAGAAGGACGAACAACGAAATGCCGCCAACTGCGCCATCACGGCAGTCGATTCCACCAATAACATCGTCTTTGATGAGGGCGACACGACGATCGCTCTCCTCGGAGTCCATAATCTTATTGTCGTACGAACCGGCGACGCCGTTTTGGTTTGTCATCGTCATCAAGCAGAAAATATTAAGAACTTGATCGGCAAGCTCCCGCCGGGATTGCAATGATCTAACCGGGCGATGAATCGAATTTTAGGTCTCGATCTTGGCCGCGTGCGCATCGGAGCGGCCCTCTCTGATGAGTTACGGTTGTTGGCGCATCCGTTGGAAACGGTCCCAGCGGATGCACAAGCCACAGCGCGCTTGACCGAAATTGTTCGGGAAAAGAAAGTCGATCACGTCGTAGTGGGAATCCCGCGTCAGATGAATGGCCGGATCGGTGCCGCAGCAACCGAAGCCATGCAGTTTGTAGAAAAATTGCGAGCGATCCTTCCATGCCCGGTCGTTACCTGGGATGAGCGACTGACCACGGTTGCCGCGCATCGAGCGTTAGGTGAAGCCGGCAAGAAGACCCGTGCCACCCGCGGCTTCGTGGACCAAGTGGCGGCTCAGATGATTTTACAAGGATACCTTGATTGGCGACAACACGCGGCGCATGCCGCAGAGCCGTCGCAATAAATTGGGATGTCGCGACGGCTGAAATTGATTGTCGCCTATGACGGTTCTCAATTTGCGGGCTGGCAAAGTCAATCCCATCGTAACACGATTCAGGATCATCTCGAGCGGGCTTTCGAGCGTATCGGCGGTAAGCCTGTTCGCGTCCACGGGGCTGGGAGAACGGACGCTGGGGTACACGCGCTCGCGCAATGCGCACATGTGGATCTTCCCGATGACCGTTTATCGAGTGAGCGTTGGACAGAAGCACTTAATGCATTGCTGCCTCCGACGATTCGGGTGCTTCGCTGTCGATATGTCTCCAATGATTTTCACGCTCGCCTTTCCGCAAAAGGAAAAATCTATCGCTACAGAATCTGGTCTGCACCGGTGCTGCCGCCATTCGAATATCGGCGAGTCTGGCATGTCACGCGTCCGCTTGATCTCGATGTTCTGAGAATGGCAGCCAAATGCTTTGCCGGCAATCATGATTTTGCCGGGTTCGCCGCCAATCGTGGCAGGCAAGAGAAGACCACGATTCGCACAATTTATTCTGTGCGCGTACGGCAAAAAGGTCCTTGTGTGATAATCGAGTTCGATGGCGACGGTTTTCTCTACAAGATGGTTCGATTGATCGTCGGCTCCCTTGTCAAATGCGCTCTTGGCAAAACGCGCATCGAGGATCTCACTGGGAGGCTGGATTCTGGCGCGAGGACGTCAGCCCGTTTTGCTGCCCCCGCTGAAGGGCTATTCCTCATCCGTGTCCGCTACTGATAGTCTAACAGGCAGGGCATCCCCTCCCCGTTCGACTTCGCTGAGGACAGGCTGCGGTACGTCGCTACGTGCGCTGGCACGTCGGCGTCAGACTCTTTGCGAAGCGAAAACCGGTTCGCGAATAGCCGAGTGCTTCATAAAATCGATGGGCCTCTTCACGTTCGAATCGCGTCGTTAAAGTCACTCGCATGACACTTCTCTTGACGAAGTCCTTCTCTGCGGCAGCAATTAGAGCGCGCCCTACCCCACTGCGTCGCTGTTTCTTCGAGACAACCAGTGCAACGATCTTTCCGGACAGATCATTATGTTCATGACTGACGTGCGTCAGCGTGCCAATCATCCCACAAAGTTCATTGTCGATCTCGGCGACAAACGTGCTGTAACGCGCATCCCGCAAAACTGATTTCAAGCGCACCCTCATTTCGGCACTCATCGTTTCGTAGCCGAGCTGCCCCATGAGCGCGGCAAGCTTCGAAGCGTCGCTCAATTTGGCATCGCGGATTGTAAGATTGTTTTTCCGTAGTGCCAGCCCGCCTGCTCGCGAAGGCTTTCGGAGTGTCGGCTGCAACCTCGATTGCCACGCAGGCGACACGCCCGTTTCTACAGTGCCGTTTCGACGATGATTTCTACTCACTCGCTTCGTATTCTCTCAAGCGTGGAAATAACTGTTCCGGAACCGTTGCCACGGATTCATCGACGGTTTGCTCGTCCGTGTGCACGACGATCTCTGGGTCCTGCGGCGCTTCATAGGGCGCGCCAATGCCGGTAAAATTGCGAAGCTCACCGGCGTGCGCCTTTTTGTAGAGATTCTTTGGATCCCGCGTTTCACAAACTTCCAGCGGGGCATAACGATCGTGCCGGAATCAGCCATTAGTTTCGCTACTTCACTGATTCGACGGATGTTCTCCACTCGGTCTTCGGGCGTGATGAGTGTGGTCGTCGCCGTCATGATCGCGATGGGAGTCGTTCTATACAATCAACAAGTTAATACTGCAATTAGGCCACAGCTGGTGGATCGGCCGCTCCTTCTGGCGATGTTATCAATTAGCAGCTGCCCCGCTATTTTAGCATCGGGGAAGGGACTGCCCGATCCACCTGGCGTCGAGCAAGGGTGACTTAACACTGCGATTGTCGACCTTAGCCACAGATGTACAAAGCGTTACAGCGGTGGCTGTCCCGAACCGCAAAATATAGGATAGCTGCACGTAAGGACGCACGTCTACAACTGTATCTGTGTTCTAAACTCGTTTCGTCTCCGTCACTCGCTGCTACCCATCGCAGCTTTACCTTCTATGTCGCTTCCCGTTCGCTCCATTCATCTGTGTTTATCTGTGGCTGGTTTTCGCTTGCGATGAAAGTGGGCGCTCTTACTGTTCGCAATGGCGGAAATTTTGCCAGCGGCTTACGATTCAAAGATCGAAGGCAACGTGATTTTTACGCGCTTCGATTCCGCACTTAATTGGGTGCGAAAGAATTCGCTTTGGCCGATGCCGATGGGCCTCGCGTGTTGCGCAATCGAGTTAATGGCGACGGCTGCGTCGCGGTTCGACATCGCGCGATTCGGAGCAGAAGTGATGCGTTTCTCGCCGCGACAATGTGATGTAATGATCGTTGCCGGCACGGTCACTTACAAAATGGCGCTGGCGGTGAAACGAATTTACGAGCAAATGCCAGAGCCGAAATGGGTGATCGCCATGGGTGCGTGCGCTTCCACCGGCGGCATGTATCGCTCTTACGCCGTCCTGCAAGGGATCGATCAACTTTTACCGGTCGATGTTTACATTTCCGGCTGCCCGCCGCGCCCGGAAGCGTTGCTAGCAGGCCTGATGAAATTGCAAGAGAAAATTTCCCGCGAACGCTCGTTTAGGAAACAGAAGCCGGAATTGGTCGAAAAACTCGAGGAAGCGTTTTCATGACTCGCGAGGAAGCGCTCGATTCGCTCGGCAAATCATTTGAGGAGAAGATTCAGAGTAAACCTGAATTTCGAGGCGAGACGACCTGCACGATTGCGGCGAGCGATCTCCGTGAAATTGCAAAATTTTGTCGCGACGAACTGTCGTTCGATTATTTGATCGACATCACGAGCATCGACAATTTCGGCGACGACCCGCGTTTCGAGATTATTTACGAACTATACTCGATGCCCCACGCGGTCCGTCTGCGTTTGAAGTTGCACATCTCGGAAGAGGTTGGCGCGGTGGATACTGTTTGCGACATCTGGCCGACCGCGAACTGGCACGAGCGCGAGATTTATGATATGATGGGAATCAAATTCAACGACCATCCCGATCTGCGCCGCATCTTGATGTGGGACGGCTATCCGTTCTTTCCGTTGCGCAAGGAATTTCCGCTTGAGGGATTGCCGAGCGAAATGCCCGATGTCGCTTTCACGAAGATCACACCTATGGAAGGTGGCCCGTTTGTCACCAAGCCCAGTACAGTCACTGCGAAAGATCGCGAGCCCCGTGCGCACCCGCCGGAATTGTAACCGCTTTAGGCTTATGACAGAAAGAAGGAGACAGAGTCATAGGATACCGGCGGTACAGGCCTCGACCCTGTAAGACTTGGATCGGTTCGCCGAAAACCACAAGGGATGGTTATTTCGTGGTAAACGTTGCCCTGAGTGGGAGCTTGAGACTTCGTTAGAACGCGCATCGAGAAGATGTGACGTCGACAAAGGAAAATATGAAGGAGCAGTTGTACGAGAATTTCGGCGGCACGCGTACAGCTACCTCTCGCATGTTCCGAAGGATACGGGCACTCGAATGGCTGGCGTTGATGCAACACTACGGCGCGCCAACCCGACTCCTGGATTTTACCTATTCTTTTTGGATTGCGCTTTTCTTCGCGTTTGAGGAAGCGGAGAACGATTGCTCCGTTGTCGCCTTGGATCCCTCGTCGCTCGGCAACAAAGAAGGAAAAAATTTCAACTCGATTCTTCAGAAGAATATTGAAGACGCAACCAATTCTAACGATTTCCTCTACGCAGACGTGCCGTTCTTCACAAATGAGCGACTCGCTATTCAGAAAGGCATTTTCGTCTTTTCATTGAACCTAGGTCGAACGTTTCACGACCTACTAATTCAAAATCAGAAGGTAGTCGTGCAATTGATGATTCCCGCACATTTGTTCCAAGCAATTCGATTCAAGCTTAACGACTTCAATTGCAATAGCCGTGTCTTGTTTCCGGGTATTGACGGCTATGCCCGTTACTTTAAGAACCACACATCCAATAAGTGGGGATTTAGATTCAAAGGTCGGTTACTGGCAGCCGTGCGAAACCTGTAGCGCCGTTTTTGCCAGTTTGCGGCACTTCATCGTGACTGAGCTTCTCTTTCGAAAATTCCGGCGGCGAGATTTGCCAGCGCGCTTGCCGGTCGCACCCCACCAAATTCTACGCAGCGGAGACGGGCGGAGCAGTCGGAGGCCTTCGCGTGACTGCCATCACGTCTGGACGCAAGGTGTCCTCGCGCGGCTTGGGCGTCTTCTGCCCGTGCTTCGGATAGGCGATCCGGCTGTGCAGCATCATCAGGAGCGTGAACCGAAAGCGTTCGGCGATGATTTTCAGCTCACCGAGGGTCAGATCGCAGTCGTCCAACTGTCGATCAGTGATGCGCTCCTCGATTAACTCGTTCACGAGCGATTCGATCTTTTGCGGGGTAGGTTTCTCCAGACTGCGGGACGCGCTTTCGACGGTATCGGCCAGGCTGACGATGGCGCTCTCTTTCGTCTGTGGTTTCGGTCCGCTGTAGCGAAAACTCTCCTCGCGTACGTCGGGAATGTCATCCTCGCGCAGTTTCATGATTTTGCCTCCGGCGCGCGCGTCTTCGTGCTGTTGAAGCGCGCGTTGATAAAAGTAACGCACGACCGAGGTGCCGTGATGCTCCTGAATGATGTCTATAATGCGCTGATTGAGCTTGTATTTCAGGGCGAGATCGACGCCTTCTTTGACGTGCGCTATGATGATCAGGACGCTCATCGTCGGCGCGAGATCGTCGTGTGGGTTGCGTTCGAAGCTCATGTTCTCGGTGAAATATTCCGGCTTCACCAACTTGCCGACGTCATGAAAGTAAGAGCAAACGCGGCAAAGCGTTGCGTTTGCACCGATAGCTTCGGCCGCTGCTTCGGCAAGATTGGCTACCACCAGACTATGATGGTAGGTGCCCGGCGCCTCGATTGTCATACGGCGTAACAACGGGTGATTAAGATCGGACGCTTCCAACCAGGAAATATCCGTTGTGATTTGGAACAACTGCTCCAGGATCGGCAGCGCACCGCCAACCAAAGTAGCCGTCAAAATTCCATTGCCGACAGCGAGTGCGCTTTGCAGTCCGATCATTCCCCAATCGTTGGCCGTCGGGAAAAGCCAATTGATCGGCCCGATCAAACCAAACGTCAGCGACAACAACCAAATGGCGAGCCCGACGCCAATGCCGGCGCGAATTAATTTGCTGCGCCGTCGCACCTGCAACGTGAGAGAGACCGCGGTGAATCCGCTGATCAGGCTGGTTACAAGAAGCGGCGCGTCAATTGGACCAAACAAGATGCTACTCCAAAGACTAACAAAGAACGCAGCGTAAAGGCCGTGATGCCGTCCGAGCAAGACGCTCAACACGAGCGGGGCGAAGGCATAGGGCGTAATCAATCCGCCCATTTCAGGTTTCAAAAACTGGTAATTGCCGCTGTTGCAAATTACCAGCAACAGTTTTGTCACCGCGAGTTGCGCCAGGATAACTCCAAAAACGAGAAGGATCCGCGAGCTTTGCGAAAAGGTCTTTGGTTGATTGATCCAGAGTTGTGTAATGGCAGTCGCCAAAACCAGCAGTGCGATAACAAAATTTTTGGTCGGCTCCGGTTGTTGGCCGCTGAAAACGAGAAAAGCCAGGCCGCCGGCAAACACCACGAAGATGAGCGCCTTCATATAAGGCGCGTATTCCAGATTGCGCGCCAATTCGCTTCGCGCCCGGCGACGCCGGATCTTTCGGGAGGCGAGGCCGCGCCTGATGAGTCGTCCGCGTTTAAGAAAATCGAACATGTCGATCTTTTACTTGCGTGAGGCCGGCGCAGGCGAGCGGTGCTGCTGGTAGGCGCTAATAATGGCGCGGACCAGTTCATGCCGCACAACGTCGCGCTCGCTGAAATAAACAGTCGCGATTCCGGGAATAGTTTTTAATGCCTGCAATGCTTCGACCACACCAGAGCGTTTGTTCGCCGGCAAATCGATTTGGGTCACGTCTCCCGTGATCACGCATTTTGAGTTCGGACCGATTCGAGTCAGCAGCATAAACATTTGTTCCGTCGTTGTGTTCTGTGCCTCATCGAGAATAACAAAGGCATGATTCAGGGTGCGACCGCGCATGTAAGCAAGCGGCGCGATCTCGATGGTCTGCCGGGCTAACAAACGCTCAATCTCTTCCGGCTCGAGCATATCGCGCAGGGCATCATAAAGCGGCCGCAAGTATGGCATGATTTTCTGTTCCAGCTCGCCCGGCAAAAATCCGAGCGCTTCCCCAGCTTCCACGGCCGGTCTTGTCAAAATGATCCGCGTGACTTGCTCATTCTTTAGCGCCGCGACAGCCATTGCAACCGCGAGGTAGGTTTTGCCGGTGCCAGCCGGCCCGATTCCAAAAACGATGTCGTGCATTTGGATTGCTTCCACGTAATTTCGCTGCCCCGTAGATTTCGCGATGATCGGCGGCTTGCGCGGCGAGGTCACGATCTTCGTCGAAGCGAGGTTACCGAGATTCTCGTCACGCGCTTCGGTCGCCGACTTCAACGCATAATTAAATTCGTGTTTTTGAATATCCACACCTTTTTGGCGTGCTTCCTCAAGTTGCTCAAATACATGCTGCGCTATGTCGACCCGGCTTGGTTCTCCCTCCAGTCTTACCCAACCTTCGCGGGTGGTCACTTTCACGCCAAGAGAATCTTCGAGGGTTTTCAAGAGTTTAAGGTCGTTAGCGTAGAGCGATTGCAAGACGCGAGGGTTCTCAAACTGCAGGGTGCGCGTTTCCGTCATTTACTCAACCAAGCGAAAATAAAGAGCTCCCCTTGCAGCATTGCTAAGACAGCGAGCGACAACGATGGAGAGCGAGAATTATTATTCACTTATCGGAAACCATATACCAGCGCCCAGTGCGTGCGTTCCTCTGGCGATTCCTCGACGCTGACTATGATAAAGTAACTGCCGGTAGTTTTTGGAATAACGTGCGCAGCCGCGAAGTGACCTTTCTCCCACCCATCCGTCTCTTCTGCCAGCTTTCCGTCCGAATCATAAATGTGAACGGAAACCTTTGCCCGGTCGACTTCTGTCCCTAACCAGAACCAGTATTCGTTCCCTTTGAACAATTGTTGCCGCACCGCTTTTTTTTCCCCAGAACCGAGATCGCCTCCCCAGTAATCCTCGCGCACCTGAAATCCTTCCTTCACATATGGTTCGGCTGCCTGAAGAGCAAAAGACTGCGCGTCGTCGACCGACGCCAAAATCGCAGGCTGCAGCACGACCAGAGCCGCCAACAGAGAACTCGTGCACAAAAGAGTTTTCACGAACGCATTCATCGAAATTTCTTAATCTCTTGTGACGATGCCGTAGCCTAGCCGCGTCGTGATTTCATTGATTTTCCTGACTGATTCCTGAGGGATGCGCGCATTGCCTACGTCGATTAGAGGCTTCACTTGTACAAGAGCATCTTCAATTTCACGGATGATTGGGAGCTTAAACTCTGGCATGGCCTCCAGCCTTGTCTGGAAATATGAAAGGAGATCGGGCTGGTGTAGCAGCTCGGCGCCATCGGCGGAAAAATGCTTCGTCACCACCGACGTCAACACTTCCGTGCCGCGCAACCACCCACCCAAACTGACGAGCTGCGACAATTTTTCGTCGTGCACCTCGTTCATGGCCTGTTGTACGCTATTTTGAGTGCGATCCAGTTCCTGCCGCACAGCTTCCCAATTGCGCTTGTCCGCCGCCTCGATGATGGCTTTAGCATGTGGCGTGATTGAATTTCCAACGCCGATCCCCTTGGCGAGCGCCAGGACACGCTGGCCAATCTCCTTTACCGACGCCGCATCCTCCGCTTGCACCGCGACAAAACCATCGGCAATCACCGTCCCCAGCAACAGGGCGATACGCGGCCGTTCGGTAAAATTTGTTCCCTTATCGCTGCGAACGTGCTCTTTCCAGTTGACCGCGCCTAGTTTGTTCAGCGCGCCGAAAATCTCGTTCGGCAACGGGACGACTACGTCTTCCACAGTTTTCGAGAGTTGCTTGATATCGATGTGCTGTGGGGTCCGGGCGCCCTGCGCACACAGCGTCAGGCCAATCAGGGCGACTGCAGTTAGCTTTAAATATTTATTGAATGGAATCATTGGGAGCTTCGGCTGTTGATTTCGGCTTCGTATTCAGGATTAATGGAGCAAACCTTAAGCAGAACCCCCGCCGTACACAAATCACCGTCTAAAACATTTTGACTCATTTCAATCAAACCAATTCATCGCGGCGGCGGCACCGCTGTTTGCATTTCTTATGAATCTGACCCGGCTAGAGCGCATCCTCGACCGCGCACCTTCCAAGCGAATCATGGTAATCGGCGATTTGATGTTGGACGAATTCGTTTGGGGAAAGGTTGGCCGCATCTCGCCCGAGGCGCCGGTGCCCGTCGTGGAGATGACTGGCGAATCATTTTATCCAGGAGGTGCCGCCAACGTTGCGCGCAATCTGCGCGAGTTCGTCGATCACGTTGCCGTGATCGGTCTGCTCGGCAAAGACCGCAGTGGCCAACAACTCCGGGAAATATTAGGCGAACAAAAGATCGACGTTTCTAACGCGGTCGAGGGTGAGGCGTTTCGCACTATTGTCAAGACCCGCATCATCGCGCGCCATCAACAAGTCGTCCGTGTCGATCGCGAGCAATTTGTCAACCCATCGTCGGCACAAATTGCAAAAGTCGTAGCCGCAGTTCGAAAGAATATCCCGGAGACGGACGCGATCATCTTCGAAGATTATGGCAAAGGCTTCTTGACCAATGAGCTGGTTTCGGAAATTGCGCGTGACGCGCGTGTGGCTGGAAAGATCGTCGCGGCTGATCCCAATCCCCGGCATTCTGTCGATTGGCGTGGCCTCACTGTGGTGAAGCCGAACCGCGCCGAAGCTTTCCTTGCGGCTGGCATTCCCTGGCGCGAACCGGATGACGCTCCGGCAGACGATGCTGATCTTAGGCGCGCCGGCGAAAAATTGCTCAAAAAATGGGAAACAAAGCATGTTCTCGTCACGCTCGGCGAACACGGCATGATGCTTTTCCAAGGGCAAGACGCGCCGCATTACGTCCCGACCAAGGCACGGCAGGTTTTCGATGTCTCAGGCGCGGGCGATACCGCCATTGCTCTCTTCACGCTCGGGCTCGCTTGCGAGGCAACGCCGACTGAAGCGGCCGAAATCGCCAACCACGGAAGCGCCGTCGTGATCAGTAAACTTGGGACGGCGACAGTTACCCGAGATGAATTGATTGCCAGTTTCAAAAATGACCTTTCATCCTGATCGAGGCGACGGACATTCCAAGAATCGGCTGCATTCCGACGGTTCTAGAGGCTGCGAACGTCCGTTTCCAGGATTGGCGCGCGCGCGCGCCGCCACATCGCGCTCGTTTAAATGACTACCTCAACGAAGACACGAACTCCAGCCGTCTTTGTCGATCGGGATGGTACGATCACGCAGGATGTTGCGTATTGTTCCGACCCGCAAGAGGTGAAAATCTTCCCCGGCGTCCCAGAAGCGTTGCGGCGTTTGAAATCGAATGGCTTCAAACTTATTATCATTACGAACCAAAGCGGTATCGGTCGCGGTTTCTTTACGATCAAGCAATATCGTGCGGTTGAAGCGGAAGTCCTGCAGCAGTTGGGTGATGGTTTGATAGATGCCACTTATTTTTGCCCCGACATTCCCGGTCAGTATTCCAGCTGTCGCAAGCCGGCGCCCGGAATGATCCTGCAGGCCACCGGAGAACACCAAATCGATCTTTCCCGTTCATTCTTTATCGGCGATAAAGAGATCGACGCTGAATGCGGTCGCAATGCCGGCGTGCGCACTATACGCGTTCAAACTGGATTTCAACGCGACACGGCCGACAGCATCGCAGATTGGGTCGCAGTCGATCTCGTCGAAGCTGCAAAAATCATTCTCGATCATGCCAACGAGTGAGGCCTTTGCCATTATTCCTGCCCGCTGGAATTCCACACGATTCCCAGGAAAACTACTGTATCAAGTTGCGGGGAAGCCGCTTCTGCGCCGAGTGTGGGAGCGATGTCTGCGAGCTAAAAACCTTGCTTCGGTAATTATCGCGACCGACGACATGCGCATTGCTAAGGCGGCATTTGATTGGGGTGCTGAAGTCGCGTTGACTTCGCCAAGACACCCCAGCGGGACCGATAGGGTCGCCGAAGTCGCAAAAAAGACGACGGAGTTCGCCTACATAATCAATATCCAAGGCGATGAGCCGCTGGTCGATCCGCGCTTAGTCAACAAGCTTGTCGAAAAACTCCGGTCGGATCGCAAGATCCGGATCGTTACCGCGGCACATCCGTTCGAGAATCCGGCGGAGGCATCCTCGCCACATCAAGTAAAGGTCGTTGTCGATCGTGACAGTAACGCTCTTTACTTTTCACGCGCGGCGATTCCATCATCAAGGGGTGACTTCTCAACTGCCGAAGAAAGAGGGCGCCTTGGAAAGCTTCCTTCCCTGTTCTTGCGCCATCAAGGCATCTACGGTTTTCGACGAGACACGCTGTTGCAGTTCGTAAGATGGAAACCGGGTCCGCTGGAGCGCGCGGAATCGCTCGAGCAATTGCGCGCGCTGGAAAATGGTGTAAAGGTTCATGTGCTCGTCACCGCTAAAGGATCACGTGGCATAGACACGCCTGAAGACGCAAAGGCGCTGGAGCAAAAACTTGCTCGCGCAAAACAGAGGAGCGTCTCGTGAGATACATTTTCGTTACCGGTGGCGTCGTGAGTTCGTTGGGCAAAGGTCTGGCCGCAGCTTCGCTCGGCACGTTGCTTGAGCTGCGTGGTTTGCGGGTTGTCTTCCAAAAGTTCGATCCGTATCTCAATGTCGATCCTGGGACGATGAATCCGTTTCAACACGGGGAAGTCTATGTGTTGAACGACGGCGCAGAAACCGACCTCGATCTCGGCCATTACGAGCGGTTCACGAACTGCGTCCTTTCGCGGCACAATAACCTAACGAGCGGTCAAGTTTATGAGTCGGTGATTCTAAAAGAACGCCGCGGAGATTATCTGGGCAAAACCGTTCAAGTGATTCCGCACGTCACGGATGTAATCAAAGATCGCATTCGCGAGCTCTCCGACGAGAGCAAATACGATGTCGTCATCACAGAGATCGGCGGCACCACTGGCGACATCGAAGGTCTGCCATTTCTCGAAGCAATTCGGCAATTCATTCTCGAAGCTGGGGCGCAAAATGTCGTGAACATGCATGTCACGCTCATCCCGTACATCAGAGCCGCGCACGAACTAAAAACGAAGCCAACGCAGCAAAGCGTCGCAAAATTACGCGAGATTGGTTTGCAGCCCCAGGTATTGATTTGCCGCACAGAAAAGTCGCTCGACCGGGATGTGCGGCAGAAATTGTCGATGTTTTGCAGCGTTTCGGAGCAAGCGGTGATCGAGGCCCGCGACGTCGAGCACACAGTTTACGAATATCCCTTAATGTTGCACGACGAGGGACTGGACGGCCTCGTGTGCGGCCTTTTGCATCTCGACACTCCTGAGCCGGATCTCGCAGACTGGCGAAAGTTTGTCGGGCGCGTCGTGAGTCCGAAAAAGCGAGTAAAAATTGCCGTCGTCGGCAAATACATCGATCTTCAAGATGCATACAAAAGTATTTACGAATCGCTTACGCACGCGGCGGCGAGCCAGGATTGCGGAATCGATCTCAAACTCGTTGACGCTGAATCGCTGCAAGACGGCGTTGATAGTCAGCTGAAAGATGTCGCAGGCATCTTAATTCCAGGCGGCTTTGGCCAGCGTGGTGTCGAAGGAAAAATCAAAGCAGCGCGTTACGCGCGACAACATAAGCTCCCCTACCTCGGTCTTTGCCTCGGTATGCAAGTGGCGACGATCGAATTTGCGAGAAATGTTTGCGAAATCAGAAATGCGAACAGCACCGAATTCGACAAGGACGCCACGGAGCCGGTCATCTCTTTGCTGGAAGAACAACGCGGCGTGCACCACAAGGGTGCAAGCATGCGACTCGGCACGTGGCCGACGAAAATTGCAAAGGGAACTCTTGCAGAAAAAATCTACGGCCGCGATGAAGTGATGGAACGGCACCGGCACCGGTACGAGTTCAATATGAAATATCGTGACCGTATGACTGAGAAAGGATTCACGATCTCGGGAACGTCACCCGACGGCACGCTAGCGGAGTTGATTGAGTTGCGGGATCACCCTTACTTCCTTGCCTGCCAGTATCATCCGGAGTTTCAAAGCAAGCCGAACAAACCACATCCGCTTTTCAAAGGTTTTATCCGGGCGTGTCTTGCGCATCAATCCGACGGTGCGCCGCACGTCGCAACCGATCCATTATCGCTGCTCCGAGTCCAACCTCAGGAACTCGTTCCGCAACGATAAGGTCGAGATCTGATTGATCCAGTTCGCGCAGATAACGAAACAGATTTGACGCAGCTTCGCACAGGTTTTGTCGTTCGCTTAAGCAGCGAACTGCCGCGAAATCTTTTTCCGATTCGATCGGATTCCACGCAAGCAATCCGACACGCTGATCTTTGGTTGGCGAAAATGAATTCGCATGGTCGATCAATCCCAACGACGTTTTCGGCGCGTAATGTGAGGGCAATTGTCCGGCCGCAGAAATTTTTGCCGATGGAGCGATGATATCGATCTTTGCGAATTCCGATAATTGTTCCGCCGTTATCGGGCCTCGCCGCAAGATGTCGATCTTACTGTCGCGCACGGCAACAATCGTCGATTCGATCCCGTGGGTCGTTGATCCGGCATCGACAATGAGCGGAATGAGACCATTGAGTTCATCCAGAACATGCTGCCCGGTCGTTGGACTAACGCGTCCAAAGCGATTCGCACTCGGCGCGGCTAGTGGTTTTCCAAATTCGCGAATGACTTCGGTGAAAACTGGATGTGCGCTAATTCGAACGGCAACTGTGTCCAAACCTGCGGTAACAATTTCCGGAACGTTTGATTTTCTCGGTAAAACGATTGTTAAAGGTCCCGGCCAGAAACGGTCCGTTAGCTTTGAAATCAATTGTCGATCTTGCGCGCGAATATCGACGATTCTTCCGAGCCAATCGCGATCCGGTAAATGAATGATCAGCGGGTCGAAGCATGGACGCTCCTTCGCTTCAAAAATTTTCGCGACGGCAATCGGATTAAGCGCGTCAGCCGCGAGACCGTAAACTGTTTCGGTTGGCAGCGCGATCGTTTCGCCTTTTTGCAGTAGGTCGACTGCGCGTTTAATCGTGTCCGCGTCCTGCGATTGTAGATTCGAGCGACGCTCGCCCCCCGGCGAATAAAGTTCAACTGCCGCTACAACTTCCGTTTTCACTTAGGCACTCGCTGGGCGAGCACCGCTTTGGTCTGCTTCTCTCGAAACGCTTCGAGCTTTTTGCGAATCTTGGTGTCGGAAAGCGCGAGAATACTGGCCGCAAGTAGGGCGGCGTTTTTCGCACCGGATGTGCCGATTGCAAGCGCGCCGACGGGAACACCCCCTGGCATTTGCGCAATGGAAAGAAGCGAATCGAGTCCTTGCAGTGCTTTGGACTGGATCGGCACGCCAAGCACCGGTAACCACGTATATGCAGCGATGAATCCCGCGAGGTGCGCCGCGCCGCCTGCGCCCGCGATGATTACATGCACACCGCGCCCAGCTGCCTTTCGAGCTAAATCAGCGGTAGCATCAGGACTCCGGTGCGCTGAAAGCACTTTATGTTCGTTAGGAACATCAAGCTCATCGAGCAGTTCGACGGAGTGACGCATGGTGTCCCAATCCGACGTACTGCCCATGATGACAGCTACGAGTGGAGAAGATTTCTGCGCAGGCATAACGTCAATTCCTCGCAACGAGTTCGCTTGTAAAGCCGTTTTTACATTTCAACGATTGGAAATCGCTCTTCCTCGTCGAATATTGGCTTCGTGAATCGAGCCGACAAATCCATTGTGCTTATCGGTTTTATGGGGACGGGAAAATCTGTCGTCGGGAAAGTTTTGGAAGACAAAACGGGACTTCGTCGATTCGATACGGACGAAATTATTTCGTCGAAATTCAACATGCCGATCGAGGAAATTTTTTCGACCCAGAGTGAGAAACGCTTTCGCGACGTGGAAACGGAAGCATTGCGTTCATTGCCTGGAAACGAACCGGCAATTATCGTGACCGGCGGCGGCATCGTGCTGCGTGCAGAGAATGTCGATCTCTTAAAGCAAATGGGAACGGTCGTCTGGCTCGATAGCGACGAAGCCACGCTCCGCACGCGCATTCATCGATTGAGTGATCGCCCGCTGTTGCGGACAGCGAATCCCGGAGCGAGCCTATCGGAATTACTGGCGGCGCGCGAACCGCTTTATCGCAAGGCGGCCGATCTACGAGTGGACATATCCCAAAGGAATCCCGAAGAAATCGCCGAAATGATTTTGAGAAACATCAGGAATCTGCCTGTCGGAGAATAAGCATGAAATCTGAGGTCGAGAACCAGTCAGTGGAAATATCAGGCGAGGAATTGAAAAACGAGCTCGTCCTGTTTGCACAAGAGCTTGGATTCGATTCTTGCCGCGTTGGAGCCTGTGCTTCCCCGCCCCATGCCACTGAGTTTCAGGATTGGTTGCGACAGGGTTCGGCCGGAGAAATGAGTTACATGCAGCGCGGCGAAGAAAAACGCTGTGATCCACAAAAGGTTTTGCCAGGCGCGCGATCGGTCATCGTCGTAGCGCTGAATTACTTTCAAGGAGATGTGGCACACGCGCCTTCGCAAGGCTTCGGCGTGGCAGGCAGGGCCGCGGCTGTAGAGGGAGCAACCGGACGAATCGCGCGCTACGCCTGGGGCAACGATTACCATGATGTGGTGGCGGCGAAGCTGGACAAGATCGACAATTTCCTTCGCGGATTCGGCGGCAGACAAAAATGTTACGTGGACACAGGACCCATTTTGGAGCGCGATCATGCAGCTGAAGCGGGGATCGGCTGGCACGGCAAAAGCACGATGTTGATCGATCCGCGTCTCGGGACGTGGTTTTTTCTCGCTGAAATCTTAACGACCCTCGAGTTGCCACCCGATCCGCCGCAGCGTAACCGTTGCGGAACTTGTGAGCGTTGCATTAAAGCCTGTCCGACCGGCGCGATCACTGCTCCGCATCGACTCGATGCGCGTCGCTGCATTTCGTATTTAACGATCGAACTGAAAGGGTCTATCCCGTCGGATCTCCGTCCACTTATAGGAAGCCGGATTTTCGGTTGCGATGATTGCCTCGATGCCTGCCCATGGAATCGCTTCGCTCAGCGATCTCGAGAAACTGCGTTCTCGGCGCGTCGATCAACGACAGGCATGCTGCTGCGGGAGTATCTGAAACTGAGCGATTCGGAATTCCGCGCACTGTTCAGAAATTCGCCAGTAAAACGAATCAAGCGATGCGGTTTTTTGCGCAATGTCTGCATCGCGTTAGGTAACATCGGCGATTTGACGGACTTGCCCGCTCTCGAACGCGCGGCGTCCGATTCCGAACCGTTGATCGCCGAGCATGCGGCTTGGGCGATTGAACAAATCTGGGAACGCTTCCGGGTGAAAAGGCCCAAAATTAGGTGAATCCAAAAGTACCGCATTCGCATCCAATCAGTGTCGCTGTAAACGGGATTTGCTTTGCAAGAGTCTAAAGAGCCATTATTTGTGACGCCCTTAATGGCGTGAACCCCTTTGTCATGCATCAAACTTTAGTTACGCCCACGGTTGCGCCCGAAACGGCTAAGAAGCGACGATCACGGCGCAGGCGCTACATCCTTTTCGGCTCCATTGGTGTCGTACTGCTCCTGATCATTATCTGGGTCATCGCGAGCAAACGCGAGAAACCGATCCCGGTAACTACCGAGAAAGCCGTCCGCAAGACAATTCTGCAGACCGTTTCCGCCACGGGGAAGGCCCAACCCGAAACGGAGGTGAAGATCTCACCAGAAGTGGCGGGCGAGATCATTGATTTGCCAGTCGAAGATGGAAAGGCGATCAACAAAGGTGACCTGCTCGTGCGGATAAAGCCGGATTCCTACAAGGCCCTGCTCGAGCAACAGGAGGCAGCGATCAGCTCGGCCAAGGCGACGAATCTTCAACAAAAGGCGACGATGATGAAGACGGAGCAGGATCTTAAACGCGCCGACGATATGTTCGCGAAGAAAACCATTTCTATTCAAGAATACAACGCCGCGCAGGCTGCTTACGACGTGGCCAAGAATACCTACGAAAGCTCGCTGCACGAAATCGAGCGCGCGCAAGCGGGTTCGAGTCAGGCGCGGGATCAACTTTCCAAGACAACGGTTTATTCGCCGATCAATGGGACTGTGACAATTTTGAACAGCAAATTGGGCGAACGTATCGTAGCGACAGGGCAATTCGCGGGAACGGAAGTGATGCGCGTGGCCGATCTCGGCCACATGGAAGCACGCGTGGATGTGAACGAGAACGACGTCGTAAACGTAAAAATTGGCGACAAGGCCAACGTGAAGATCGACGCGTACGGCGACCGGAAATTTCACGGCACTGTTTATCAGATCGCGAACACAGGAAAGACGACCGGCGCGGGGACGCAGGAAGAAGTAACCAACTTTGAGGTGAAAATTCGTATCGACGATCACGATGTGACATTGAAACCGGGGTTAAGTTGCACGGCCGATATCGAAACGAACATGGTGAAGGATGTCGTGGCCGTGCCGATGCAGGCCGTAACGATTCGGACCGGCGACACCAACTTAAGTCCGGAGGAGATCGAAAAGAAAAAGCAGAAGACAGCACAGCGAGATAAAGGCGACAATAGCGCAGATTACGTTAACGAGCGCCAGGAAAAGGCGACGCAGAAAGAGGAGCACGAAAAAATTGCCAAGGTTGTGTTTCTGAAAAAAGGCAGCAAGGCGCAGATGGTGAAGGTAACGACCGGGATCTCGGATGACACCTACATGGAGATCAAGAGCGGCGTGCAACCCGGTGACGAAGTGGTCTCCGGCAGTTACAGCGCGATCAGCCGCAAGTTAAAGGACAGCGCCAAACTTACTTACGACAAGGAAGCGACGAAATAGTCGAGCGGCGCGCCGCGCGCGAGTCTTTGATGAACAAGCTCAACCCTGATGTAACTCGACCACGCGGTCCCGTCGTCATCGACATTGAGAACATCACCAAAGACTACGTGATGGGCGAAGAAATTGTTCATGCCTTGCGTGGGGTGTCGTTGCAGATCCATAGCAACGAATACATCGCGATTATGGGCCCGAGCGGCAGCGGCAAATCCACGCTCATGAACATGCTCGGCTGCCTCGATACGCCTAGCTCCGGTCACTATGAATTTAACGGCCGGAACGTTTCGGCCATGAACGACGATGAACTGGCCGCCATTCGCAATCGCGAGATCGGATTTGTGTTTCAAACGTTCAATCTCCTTCCGCGCGCAAACAGTTTGCGAAATGTCGAGCTGCCACTCATCTACGCGGGAATTGATCCGGAAACGCGCGAAGAACGCGCCGCGCATGTATTGCGTGACGTCGGGCTTGGCGATCGAGTACATCACAAGCCTAACGAACTATCCGGCGGGCAGCGCCAGCGCGTGGCGATTGCCCGCGCCCTAGTGAATAATCCGTCAATCATTCTGGCTGATGAACCAACGGGTAATCTCGATTCTAAAACCGGTGAAGAGATCATGGCTCTATTCGAAAATCTTTACCAACGCGGGCATACGATTATTCTCGTGACACACGAAGCCGATATTGCACGCCATGCGCGGCGGACGGTGCATCTGCGCGACGGTCTGATCGAAAGCGACGATCTCGCCGGGTTCCGCGAGCTCGAGGCGCTGGCGTTAACTTAGAGGGGCCGCACCACGGCATGAAGCGGTTCGTCTACGAGCTGAGCGAAAGCTGGAAGATCGCTGTGGCGCAAATGCGCTCGAACATGACGCGGTCCACTCTTACCGCGCTCGGCGTCATCATTGGCATCGTCGCCGTGACGTTGATGGGGACCGCTATCGGCGGAATTCAAGTCGGGTTCGACAAAAGCATGGCCATTTTCGGCGATGACGTTCTCTACGTCGGACAATGGCCTTGGAAGAATGTGGACGACTGGTGGAATTACCGCGACCGGAGGAAGATCAAGACCGAATACGCGGAGGGGCTTAACCGCATGATCGCGATGACGCCGAACTCCAACCTCACCATCGCGATTCCGACCTCCAGCGTTTACCGCGGCATCAAATACACGGACAGCGAAGTGAACAATGTTTTGGTCCGAGGCACCGTGTCGGATTACCTCATCACATCGACATTTGATTTCAAGGAAGGTCGCTTTTTCAACGACTTGGAATCTCGCGACGGCGCCAACGTCTGCGTGATTGGTTACGATGTGGCCGATGCACTTTTTCCGTCCGCCGGTCCGATTGACAAATCGGTCCTGATTAATGGTCAGCCTTTCAAAGTGATCGGCGTTATTTCCCGGCAAGGCTCGTTTCTCGGGCTCTTCAGTCTCGATTCAATCGTGGTAATGCCGCTGCCCGCATTTCAGAAATATTTCACCGCCAAAAGCGAAGCGGAAATTCTCGTAAAAGTGAAGGACAAGACAAAGCTGGCCGACGCGAAAGACGAACTCACGGGATTGATGCGGCGCGTGCGCGGATTGCCATCGGAAAAGAAAGACGATTTCAGCATCAACGAACAACAGGCTTTGAAGAGCACGCTTGACCCGATCAAAAATTCAATCGCGATCGCGGGGCTTTTCATCACCGGTCTTTCGCTTTTCGTCGGAGCGATCGGGATCATGAACATCACCTTTGTCAGCGTGAAGGAACGGACCAAAGAAATAGGAACGCGGAAGGCGCTCGGCGCGCGCAGAAGGACCATCCTTCTTCAATTTCTTATCGAATCCACGGCGTTGTGCCTGCTGGGAGGATTTATCGGGCTCTCGTTTGCATATTTGATGTGCTTTGGAATCGGCAAAGCGTTTCCGTCTTTTCCGATTCGCTTTTCATTTGGACTCGTCCTCGCGAGCATGATCGTGTCGGTGATGACCGGCTTGATTTCGGGATTCGCCCCAGCGTGGACGGCGTCGCGTCTCGATCCGGTAACGGCTCTGCGGTACGAATGAGTCTCTAGCGCAAGATCGCCATGTTATTTCGGGAAATCATAGCGATGGCTTTGAGTTCGTTAGGCGCGAACAAGCTCCGTGCTGCGTTGACCATGACTGGAATTACGATTGGCGTGTTCTCTATCATTTCCGTGATGACAGCGATCGGCGCGCTGCAGAATTCCATCGAGAGTGGAATAAGCTTTCTCGGATCAAACGTCTTTCAGTTCGCAAAATATCCGGTGAGTATCGACACGGGTGGCGAAACGAAGAAAAAATATCAGAACCGACGCAACGTCACCTATCGGCAGGCGCTGCGTTACTACGAATTAATGCAGGGCAATGCGCAGGAGATTTGCCTGAAGTGCTTTGGTCGCGATCTAAAGGGGCAAGCGGTTTACAACGGCGTGAAGACGACACCGAGCCTCGAGGTCGTCGGGACAAATCGAAGCTTTCTCACGGCGAATGCTTACACGCTCGGTTATGGCCGCAATCTAACCGACGAAGATGTCGATTTTTCACGCAACGTCATTGTCGTCGGAAAGACGATCGAAAAGCGATTGTTCCCGCACGAGTCACCTATCGGCAAAGTCATCCGGATGACTGGACATACCTACACTGTCATTGGCGTGCTCGCGGAAAAAGGCACCTCTTTTGGGCAAAGCCAGGACGACATCTGCATAATGCCGATCACAAGATTTTTTGAGAATTACGGCGAGGTCAATCGCACGGTGAACATCGCCACCCAGCCGTTCTCGACCGAGCTTTACAACCGGACATTGGATAAAGGGATCAGCGCGATGCGAATTGCGCGCGGCCTTAATGCTAACCAGGAAAACGATTTTGAAATCTACACCAACGACTCGCTCAAGAGCGCTTTCGCTTCTGTGGCTGGGGTGGTGCGCATCGGCGCGTTCGTGATCAGTTTCATTGCGCTCGTGGCCGCTGGCATTGGAATCATGAACATCATGCTCGTGAGCGTGACCGAGCGGACAAAGGAAATTGGCGTGCGCAAATCGATCGGGGCCCGCAGTCGCGATATTTTGCGGCAATTTTTGACCGAGGCGGTGTTTATCTCGGAAGCCGGTGGAATCCTGGGGATTATTCTCGGGGTGATTGGCGGCGATTTGCTGGCTGTTTGGCTGAAGGTGGACATCATTTTTCCCTTCGGCTGGGCGCTCGCCGGCCTGGTCGTTTGCTCGGCGATCGGCATTGGCTTTGGCCTCTACCCGGCCTATCGGGCAGCCGCGCTCGACCCTATTGAAGCGCTGCGCTACGAATAACCAATCCGCGCGATTCTCATCCCCGGGGAGCGCAATCGCATCGCTTTGTAAATAGCCAGCGTTTCAACGCTGGGCGGACATGGTGACCCAAATCGACAGCACTATTCCAAACCAAGCGCGTTGAACGTTGCATCGACATGCTGGAAATGAACATCCAGTGAGCAAAGTCGATCGATCTCCGCTGCGGAAAGCCGCGCTGTAATTTCTGGTTCGCGTTTCACGTTCTCGGCAAAGGTCCCCTCGTCTTTCCAAGTCTTCATGGCCGCGCGCTGCACTGCTTCGTACGCGCTTTTGCGTTCTGCACCTGCGCGCGTGAGTGCGAGCAAGATCGATTGGCTGAAATACAAACCCTTTGTAAGGGCGAGATTCTGCTCCATCCGCTCGGGATAAACCTGCAAGCCTTTTACGAGCTCGCGCAATTTCACAAGCATGTAATCGAGGAGAATGCACGAATCGGGCAAAATGATTCTCTCCGCGCTCGAGTGACTGATATCGCGCTCGTGCCAGAGAGCCACATTTTCCAAGGCGGCCACTGCATTGCCGCGAATGACGCGAGCCAGACCGCTAAGCCGTTCACTGGTAATCGGGTTGCGCTTATGCGGCATGGCCGAACTGCCTTTCTGTCCTTCTGCAAAAAATTCCTCGACTTCGAGAACTTCAGTCCGCTGGAGATGGCGAAATTCGGTCCCCCAGCGGTCGATGCTGGAAGCGATAAGCGCGAGTGTGGCACAAAACTCCGCATGCCGATCCCGCTGCACGATTTGCGTGGAAAGAGTCTCGGGTTTCAGTCCCAGCTTCTCACAAACTGCGCGCTCAACCTTTGGATCGACATGGGCATGTGTACCGACCGCGCCGCTGATCTTGCCGACACGGATACGTTCGCGCGTTTGTGTAAGCCGTTCTTCGGCGCGCCCGAATTCGTCGAACATAAGCGCAAGTTTTAGACCAAACGTGATCGGCTCGGCATGAATGCCATGGCTCCGCCCGATCATCGGGGTCATTTTGAATCGTCGCGCCTGGTCCGCGATTGCCGCGCGCAATTTCTTCAAATCATCGAGAAGGATCGTCGCCGACTCTGTCAATTGGACCGCGAGCGTCGTGTCCAGGATATCTGATGAAGTTAGTCCCTGATGGATCCAGCGCGCCGCCGGTCCAACTGATTCAGAAACGTTTTCCAGAAAAGCGATAACGTCGTGATTCGTTCGCTTTTCGATCTCCGCAATCTCTGGAATAGAGAACCGCGCACGCTTCCGAATTTCCGCCGCGTCCTTCGTCGGAATTTGGCCAAGCTCGGCCATCGCCTCGCAGGCGAGCATTTCAATCTCGAGCCAAACCTGAAACTTACGCTCATCCGACCAAATTCTGTGCATCTCTGGCCGGGAGTAACGGTCAATCACTCCAGCACGATAAAAGCGAGCGGCATGGGCGAAAAGCCTTTTGTTAATTCCATTAACACCCGGGCCTTAGTCGGGGGGAGAATTGGTGCTACCTTGGCAGAAACCGCTTCAGCGGTTTTTGTGGCGATCCGGGAAAATTGCTCCGGCGATAAATCATTCGGAAGTGACTCCGAAAGAAAATTCACGAAGGGTTCAACAAACGCGGGCGCGCAAGAAACGGCCGTTGTCTTGCAAACGCACCTGGCCGCTGGCGAAAAGATCCGCGACCGCTGCGACCGTCTCTTTGCTGCTCCTCGTGCAGGAGCTTACCGCCACGATGAGATCGCCTAGAGAAAGCCTAGTGCGCGGCTTCAGGATTTGGCGATTTCTTTTCATATCGTGGCCATTCCGATTTGTAGCAACTCTAATGCCATCTGTCATTGTGAATATCTCGTCCATGCCCGGAGGTGCAGTTATTCAATTCTTATGCACTTTTAAAGTGACCGTCGAACAACACTTTTGTTCAATTTTCGAACATTAAGATCTTGGACGGGATGGAAAACGCCAACTCGCAAGGTCGGTTGTTAGACCGCTCTGGCGGCGATGCTAACAAATCTGGCTTCGCCGCCTGGCATCCTCGAGCACGCCGCGTCGAGGACTGCTCGATCCGCTAGGCTCTGTCAGGTCGTGGACGGGACTCCACCAAAGTGGCTCGGACGGACTACGAGCAGGAACGCGGCTTCATCAACCGCAAGGTCAATAGGTAAAGAGCGGCGAAGAGTATGATTAATAACAATATTCCCCTCGATTGCCCGTGGATAAAACGGACCACCGCTTCCGGACTCGTTAGCAGCTCCGGCTCGATGCGATAGGCTTTGTCGCCGAGATAAGCCAGAATCAAACACCAAAGCGCCGACCCGGCGATCGTCACAAAACTGAAAAGGCCGAAATTCATCCGAACGATCCCTGCTGGAATCGAGATCAGATGGCGAACAACCGGAAGCAGCCTCGCGAAAAAGACGCCGCCCGCCTCATAGCGGGCGAGCCAATGCTCCGCCCGCTCCAACTTCTTCGGAGTAATCAGCACGAAGCGGCCATATTTCACGATCAACGGGCGGCCGATTAATCGCGACGCCCAATATGTCATGGCTGAGCCCAAATAGGATCCTAGCATGCCCGCCAGGACCACGCCCGCAAAACTGAGTTTTCCCTGAGCGGCAAGAAATGCAGCCGGTGGAATGACCATCTCGCTAGGCACGGGAAAGATAGAGCTTTCCATCGCCATCAGCACAATGATGCCGGTATAGCCCCCGGTCAGGACCCAACCGAACCACGTTTCAAGAAGATGATGCATATTGTCATTCCGAGCGAAGCGGGGAATCTGTCGATGTCAAGCTGCGATCAGTTCGCCATAGTTCAATCCAAAATCTAAAATCGGGCAATCTCAAATTCACATGTCAATCTACCGGCGCGTTCTCCGTTATTACCGCCCATTCCTGGGGCAAACGATCCTCGGATTGTTTCTATCGCTTATTGGCATTGGCCTAAACTTGCTCAAACCGTGGCCGTTTAAAGTCATCGTCGACGATTTTCTGCGCGCAGGCCAGCCGATACGGAGTGACTGGCGGATGTGGATTCCCCTGCTGTGTCTGGCACTAGTCGCGATACAGCTCCTTTGGGGGATCATCAATTGGATCACAAGTTATTTTTTTGTGAAAATCGGGTTACAGGCGCTGCTCAAGTTGCGCACGGATCTGTACTCCTACCTGCAATCGCTTTCCCTCAAATATCACGACGCGCGACGTTCGAGTGATTCCAGTTTCCGCGTTGCTTACGATTCCCAATCGATCCAGACGATCTACAACAAAGGATTCACAAACATCTTCGGATCGACAATCACATTGATCGGAACATTCGTCATCATGCTACGGCTGGATTGGCAGCTAACATTGATTTCGCTTGCAATTGTTCCCTTGATTGTCGGCGCGATTTATCTTTTTGCGCATCGGATTCGCCGTGAATCGACATCCATTCAGGAACATGAGAGCGCTGTCCTGGCGCAAGCGCAGGAAGGGCTGAGCTCGATCCGAATGGTGCACGCATTTGGGCGCGAGGAATTTGAAGTGCGCCAATTCCAGCAGCAAGCCCGCCAAAGTTTGCAAGCCAATCTACGGCTCACTTTGACAAACGTGAACAGCGCGCTGGTCATCAGCACGCTCATGGTCGTGGGGACGGCGGCGATGTATTACGTGGGAACGTTGCATGTACTCGCCGGCACGCTCACCCTCGGTTCGCTTCTCATCTTCAGCGCCTATCTGTTGATGCTTTATCAACCGCTCGAGTCGCTTACTTACACGACCTGGGCAATGGAAGGGGCCACCGCCGGCGCGAAACGCTGCTTCGAGGTTCTCGATCGTCAAGATGATGTGGTTGACTCCCCAGATGCAATTGCAATTTTATCTGCGAAAGGCGCGATTGCATTCAAATCGGTAAGTTTCGGTTATGCGGAGGATCGATATGTATTGCGCGATGTCGATCTTCGTATCGATCCGAATCAGATCGTCGGCCTCGTAGGCGGCACTGGGGCTGGCAAGAGCACTTTGCTGAGTTTGGTGCCACGATTTTACGACCCCACGACGGGCTCGATCGCACTCAACGGGCGCGATCTTCGCGAGATTACAAAAAGAACGTTGCGAGCGCAGATCGCGATCGTTTTACAAGATACGCTGCTTTTTTCAACAACAGTGCGAGAGAATATCGCCTATGGGCGGCCGGATGCGACGGAACAAGAGATTATTGATGCAGCGCGCCGCGCCCAAGCCGATGATTTCATTCGGCAATTGCCGAACGGCTACACAAGTCTTGTCGGCGAACGAGGCGGGCATTTGAGTGTCGGTCAACGGCAGCGCATCGGTATCGCGCGCGCATTTTTAAAAAACGCACCGATTTTGTTGCTCGACGAACCAACTTCGGCGCTCGATCCGGCAACCGAATCGGCGATTATGGACACAATCAAAGAATTGATGCGGGGCCGGACGACGTTGATCGCGACCCACCGCCTGGCAACGATTCACAGTCTCGATCAAATCATCGTGCTCCAACACGGACGCATCGTCGAGAAGGGTCGCGGTCCGGAACTGATCGCGCGCGACGGTATTTACGCCAAACTTTATGCGTCGGGAAAATTTCCTTTATGAGCAACGTCAAGCAAGATCGACATGTCGAAGGGGACTGGTGGCCGGATCCGATCCCGCCAAACGTCGAGTTTGGCGAAGGGTTTTATTGCGAGAGCGCGCAAATTTTCCGAAAACTTCGCAGCCAAAAGCCTCGTGCCGTTCTTATCGGCAAACATGTTTCGTGTTATGCCGGCTGCTCATTTTCTGTCGGGGAGAACGGCCGGTGCACCATCGGCGATTTCACTCTGCTTAACGGCGCACTCATCATGGCCGAGGAGAAGATCGACATCGGATCGCATTGCCTGATTTCTTGGAACGTCGGCATCGCCGATTCCGATTTTCATCCACTCGAGCCCGCGCAACGTCTGATCGACGCGCAAGCTCTCGCGCCCTACTTCGAGAATCGGCCGCCGCGCCCGAAATTAAAAACAGCTCCCGTAAAAATCGCGGATAACGTTTGGATTGGCATGAACGCCGTAATTCTAAAAGGCCTAATCATAGGCGAGAACTCGGTTGTCGCTGCCGGATCGGTGGTCACCAAGAGCGTTGAACCAAATACAGTCGTCGCGGGAAATCCGGCGAGCGTCGTGAAACAATTCTAACCACTACAAAAGATCACGAAGGACACAAAGATGGAATTTGACGAAACCCTTCTTCCAATTCCTCAGGCGTAAATTCTTACATATATGCGACTAACCAGGGTTTCGCTTGGCTTGCTTATCAATTTCAACGTTAAAAAACTGCAAAACTGCATCAAACCTTTCATTCGGTAATCCTTCGCGTTCTGCGTGTCCTTCGTGGTATCAAAATGAAACGCAAACGCACTGTCGTGATGGGCTTCATGGGTTCGATGCCCATTGCGGGCGTGATCTGGCAGCACATCCATTATCTGGTCGGACTGCAACGGCTTGGTCACGATGTTTATTACATCGAAGACTCGGCACGGCTTCCTTACAATCCGGAGACGTTCGAAATAAACAATGAATTCGATTATGCAGCGTGGCTCCTGAATCGGTTATCGCAAGAATTTGGATTCAAAAATCGCTGGGGATTTTGCGCACGTTATTTGCCGGGCACTCCGACCGCCGGCCTCCCACTAAAGAAAATCCGGCAGCTCTATCGGGATGCCGACGCGATCCTGAACATTTGCGGTGCGCAGGAATTCAACGACGACCTGCTTGTTTCCGATAGCATTCTTTACATCGAGAGCGATCCCGGCGTTGAGCAGATCAAGATCGACAAGGGCGTAAGATCAACAGTCAGTTATCTGGGTCGGCATCACGCGCTCTTCACTTTTGGCGAAAACGTCGGCACAAAGAGTTTTCCCGTCCCGACACACGGATTCAAATGGCTGCCGACACGCCAACCGGTCGTGACAGATCTGTGGAAAACGAACCGCTCCCCTTCCCGCGCGGCGGTTTTTACGTCGGTGGCTAACTGGTCGACGAGCGGCTTGAAAGACATCACGTGGCGCGGCGAGAAATATCTTTGGAGCAAGTCGCGCGAATTTCTACGTTTTATTTCAGCACCGAAAGAATCAGGGGAAACCTTCGAGCTGGCTACCAACATCAACGATGCAAAGACACGTGCGAACTTTGAGCGAAGGGGCTGGCGCTTAAGTTCCCCGTTGCAAATGAGCGTCGATTACTGGCTCTATCGCGATTACATCCGGCGCTCCAAGGGTGAGTTTACCGTCGCCAAAGATCAATACGTCCGGTTAAACACCGGCTGGTTCAGCGACCGCAGTGTGTGCTATCTTGCTGCCGGTCGTCCGGTTATAATTCAAGAGACCGGCTTCACGAAGATTTACGGTGGCAAAGCAGGACTTTTGTCGTTCCGATCGCTGGGCGAGATCGTCGATGCAGTGAAAATGATCAATGCCGATTACGTGAAACATTCCCGCGCCGCTCGCGCTCTGGCGCGCGAATTTTTTGAAGCAAAAAAAGTCCTCAAATCGATTCTCGATCACGCTGGAATTTGATTCTCCGATTTTGCTTCATTGTGAGGCAAGTTTGTAACCTCCCTACCTGGCCGTTTGCAAGTTGGAAACTTGCGCCAGCTTCTGGCTCATCACTGAATGTTGAACGCCGGGCGCATGTAATATGTCAGTTCTGTCCGAAGGCCAGCTGCGAATGCAAATTCCGATCTTGATTTTCGACTACTCTGTTTGATTTTCAGCCTTTCCGCTCATGAAGCGTTCTCTTAGTTTTGTTTCCGCTATTCTGCTGTTCGGAGCAATATCGTACGGACAGCAAAGCAACCCAGCGACCTCTCCCCCCGCGCAGCCGGAAGCACCAGTGGCGGTTCCATCGAGATCGGTTTCGCCCGCCCAAGCAGTCGTTCCGGTGCCTGTTCCGATTGCACCGCCAAAACCAAATGGGCCGGTTCAAAAAAGTCTTGTCCGGATCACGGCGACCTCGGTGGAGCCGGATTACAAAGCGCCGTGGAACGCAGGAGCGCTCCAACGCGGCGTCGGCGCCGGATTCGTCATAAGTGGCAATCGCATTCTGACCAACGCGCATGTTGTCGCTAACAGCCGGTATCTGATCGTGGAACGCGAGAGCGATCCGAACAAATATCCGGCGACAGTACAATTCATTGCCAATGACTGTGATCTGGCGTTGATCACCGTATCGGCTCCGGATTTTTTCAAGAATATGGTCCCGTTACAATTTGGCGGAATTCCCGCGCTGGAATCGACTGTGTCGGCTTATGGTTATCCGATCGGCGGCGAGCGGATGTCCGTCACGGCTGGGATAGTATCGCGAATTGATTTTCAGCTCTATACCCATTCGTCGATCGATCAGCATCTCGCGGTCCAGATCAGCGCTCAGATCAATCCGGGCAACAGTGGTGGGCCGGTAATGCAAAACGGCAAGGTGACGGGTGTGGCGTTTCAAGGTTACAGCGGCGACGTCGCGCAAGGCGTTGCCTACATGATTCCTACACCAGTGATTAACCGGTTCTTAAAAGATGTCAGCAACGGGCATTACGACAAATATGTCGATCTTGCGCTCAGTTATTCCAAGCTGCAAAACCCAGCGCAGAGAAAGTTTCTCGGATTGAAAGACGACGACCGAGGCGTTTTGGTGAACACGGTCGTAGAGGCCGGACCATCGGCGACCGTCCTTCGGCCGGGTGATGTTCTTCTCACTATCGATGGTCATTCTATCGCCAGCGATGGGAATGTTGAGCTGGAAGGCGAGCGCGCGGACTTTCAAGAAGTAGTAGAACGGAAATTCAAAGGTGATTCGGTTAAACTCGACATCTGGCGCGACAAGCAGCCGATGACTGTGAAGATCGAGTTTTTGAAGACTGCATGGCCCTATCTGATTCAAGGGCACAGTTATGATGTCCGTCCTCGTTATGTACTCTACGGCGGCTTGCTTTTTCAACCGTTAAACCTGGACTTGATGGAAGCCTATCGACCAACCGATCTGCGGCTCCGACATTTCTTTGAATACTTCATTTTGGAGCAACTTTATCTGCAGCATCCAGATGTCATTGTGTTGGCTAATATTTTGCCGGACCCGATCAATACTTATCTCGCACCGTACCGGGGCGGAATTGTAGATGAAATAAACGGCAAGAAAATTCGGACGCTCGATGATCTGGCCCGCACGTTTGCCGAGACGCCAGAACGCTTTGTCATCCGAATGATCGGCGATGGCCCTCCGTTAGTACTCGATCGCAACAAAGTGGAAACTGCCCGCGAGCGGATCAAAACGCGTTACAATGTGTTGAAAGAGCAAAATCTCGAAGAAAAACCCGAGTCAAAATCGCCGGAGCAGGCCGACAACATCTAATGCACAAACGTTTGTTCGTTACTTTTGGACTGGTTCTCGTAACAGTCAGCGGGACGCTGGCCAAAAAGGAACCCGGGGTGCCGACGCCACTGAGCAAGCAAAAGCAGCTTGCCCTTGTTCGCGTCAATGTGACTGGCCAGTCCTACGATTATTTTCGGCCCTGGCAAAAGAAAGCGCCGTTTTCGAAGCGCGCACTCGGCGCGGTTCTGTCGAAGGGGCGTGTCCTAGTAACTGCAGACCTGGTTGCCAACCAAAATTACGTCGAACTCGAGCGCGCCGAATCCGGAGAAAAAACGGCGGCCAAGGTCCAGGTCATCGATTATGAAGCCAACTTGGCGCTGCTAGAGCCCATGGACAAAACATTCCTCGATGAAATCACTCCGCTCGAAATCACACCCGACACCGTGGTCGGCGATCGACTTGCCGCGTGGCAACTCGAGCCGACCGGCGCCTTGCTCGCGACGGAAGGTTTGGTGACAACTGTGCAGATGACGCCGTACCCCATCGATGTCGGGGAATTTCTCACCTACCGCATCAGCCTCCCGATGCAGTATCGAGAAAACAGCTACACCGTGCCACTGGTAAAGAATAACAAGCTCGCCGGGTTGCTGCTCCGCTACGATTCGCGTTCGCAGTTGCTCGACGCCATCCCTGCACCGATCATCACACATTTTTTGAAGGAGGCTGAGAGCCAGAATTATCGAGGTTTTCCATCCATTGGTTTTTCATTTTTCCCAACGCGTGACCCGGAACTGCGCCAATTTGCCGGAGAAATAGGGAAGGGCGGCGGCGTTTACGTTACGAATGTCGAGCCGAATACACCGGCGATGAAAGCCGGGCTGAAAGTCGGCGACATCGTAATAGCAGTCGCGAACAATGAGATCGATCAAAACGGCAACTATGTCGATCCACTTTACGGCAAGATCGAATTTACAAATCTGCTCACCGCCCACGCTTATTCCGGCGATGTCATCCCTTTTCGCATCGAGCGCAATGGCAATCCAATGCAGCTAAACGTGACGCTCGAGCATCGGGACGCGAAAGATTATGTCAGTCCGCCGTATAATTTCGATCAGCCTCCTCGCTACTACGTCCTCGGCGGCCTCATTTTCCAAGAGCTTTCCCGCCAATATCTCAAAGAATGGGGAGCGGCCTGGCAAAGAGAAGCGCCCCAGCGCTTGGTTTACCTCGACCATTTCCAATCAGAGCTCTTTCCAGAGGGAAATCGCCGCGTCGTTATTCTCAGCCAGGTCCTCCCTGCCAACAGCACAATTGGCTACGACGAGCTTTCCTACTTAACCGTCACAAAAGCGAACGGCAAAGAAATCAAATCGTTAGGCGATCTTGCCGAAGCCGTGAAACAGCCGATTGAAGGCGGCTTCATCAAGATTGAAACCGAGGAGGACCCAAAACAGATCGACCTCGACGCAGCGCAAGTCGCCGCCGAGGCACCTGTTCTCCAGGAGAACTACGGAATCTCGGCGCTCCATCGTCTCGATTGAGGGTAGGACGCCGCAGCGCGGCAAAAAGTGTGAGACGGTGCGCTCAAAGAGATCGGCGCTCCTGTAAACAGGATCATCCTGGCGCCCCGGAACAAAGATCTCGAATCCGGAACTTGGAATCGAGCTGCACCGCTCACGAGCAGGAGAATATGTCGGGCGCGTTCGCAAGAAAAGAACAAAATGTGCGCGGGCCTTGCCTTTAACGAGAAGAAGATCAGCCGCCGCTAGGGTCAACGCGAACACAATTAGAGATCAGAGGTCGCAAATCTGAGGTCAGTAGGCATGCCCGGTGCGCCTAACCCGCTCCGAAAGCCTTCGCGAGCGTCGGCTTAGATTGGGCGCGCCCAAAGTTCCTCTTCCACCCTGATCGCATTGATCAAATTGCTGCTGAGACGACCAAGAGCTCACGCACGGATAGGAGTACGAGCCGCTGGGAAAATACCAACGAGCAAACCGGAAGAGGAAGCGCTCCAATTAAACCTCAACCCCCAACAAGCAAAGTTTATCAGCTAACAACCCACCTACCCACACTCGCTCGCCACACTTGACACCCCACATAGGGGTTAGATGCTGTTAGTCGCGCCACGGGTAAACATCGCCCCGTCGCATGTAGTACGGCGCGATGTGCGTGCTCCAAACAAAATCGGTGTCTGTCAGAATGATCATCGTCTCACCTCTGTCTGGTGGCTCGGGGGGCTTTACGAGCGCATTCTGGAAGAACGTGTTTCTTTCAATATGCCACACGCCGTGAGTCGCCTGCATTCCGTCCTCGAACTCGGGCAACATAGTCCAGGTACCGTTCGCGCGGTAAAGATAGCTATGACGCGGCGACGTCCAATGGCCGACAATGCGCTTGTGCAAGTCGGCCGAATCCACCTCCGACGGCATCGGATGTTTGACGACTTCTGTATCAATCGCCTCCATTTTCTTGTAGTCTGCACGGGTGAAACTCTCACGTAATCGAACTAAGCTCATGATGTACCGAACGCGATCCGCCTCGGTGGGATGTGCAATGGCCTCAAATCGGCTGCGCAATTCCACGAGTTGCTTTGGCTCATCGGCAGACGCCGCGCTCGCGCAGGCTGCCGCGAACACGAGTGTCGCTATGCCTCGGAGTAGCATCTAACGAGAAGGAGCTCAGCTACCGCTGGCGGAAGCGAGTTTTCGCAATGTCACTAAGTGTTTCATAAAAGTAAAACTGGTCATCGCAGCGGCCAGCGGTTAGCTGGAGCGATTGGTTAGATGTATAGCTGGAGTACACGCCTTGTCTTTGGGTAGTGCAAGTGATGCCGTGTCCACATGTAATGAATCTCACGAGCTATGGCGCGCTTGACGCTCGCTGGCTGATGAGACAGGGCCTGGGAAAAACGCTCGTCGCCGACTGATACGAGCGCGACCGCGACCCGCGACGCCTGTGACTCAGCCCGCTCGCCGTCGAGCGTAGGATCAGCGGATGCGCGCAACAGCTCATCGAGCTGCTCGGAAGTGTAGCGCGGCACAGGTAAATCGCGCTGCCAGTAGTAATCGGATACGAGGACCTGCATTTCTTGGTCACTGATGCGTGGAGCACCAGCGTCGTGCGCGGCGCAAGCGGCCAGCGCATCTAGGCTGGTAACGGCTGCCGCGACAACGAGCATGCGGGAATACATCTAACGACCCAAGCTCAGCGACCCGGCCCGCGAGACTCGTGGATTGCAACCGGAGCGCGATGGCCGGGTTCGCTGCAGCGCATGGTTAGGCCGTCTGGAGGAATTCATCGGGTAATCACCGGCGGCATCGCGGGAACTAGTCCGTGTTTCGCCATGACAGCTTTCAACTTTTCAACATCGGGCGGGCCACCGGCATTCACGATGGCTGCGGCCTCTTTGAAGAAATCCGGGCCGAGGAGCGCCGGAGTAATGATGGCCAGCGCCTTCACATCGGTCTGCTTCAGGTTGTTGAAACCGTGAACCGCCCCGCGCGGAACAAAACAAGATTCCCCACGGCCAATGTCCACCGGTTTTCCCTCCACGGTGAACGTGATCACGCCTTCCACTCCGTAGATGGTTTCGTCGTAATGCTTGTGCGAATGGGGCAGCGGCATCCTCGCTCCAACCGGGACGGTGAATTCAAACATCGCCACCGAACCGTTCGTGTCGGCAGCTTCGAGCAAGAATTTAATTTCGATTTGCCCGACGCGGATGATTTCGTTTTTCATGGCCGCTTGACTTCATTGAAGGGGTGGCCCGACGAGCTCGATTCCATATTTGGCTGCGGCGTCCTTCAGCGTCTGGATGGCCTCGGCTGAGGGTGGTCCGGCCGGCTTTGGCAATTCCGGGCGTTCCGCCGGGCGGCTCACCGCACGGACGAAGCGTTCAAAATCCCCTCGCACTGTGATCGTCAGGCAGCGGCCTCCCGCTACTGACTCCACGCGATAAGTGTGCGGCACGCCCTTCGGCGCCAGCAGAATGTCGCCCGCGCCGAGCCGGTGCTCCTGGTCTTTGACCTTCACGCGAAACTCCCCCTCCAGGACGTGTAAGACCTCGTCCTCCGCGCGATGAAGATGTAAAGGCGGTGAAAAGCCATACGGCACACGATGCTCAAGGACTGAGATGCCATCCTGGCCGTCCGACATGGACACCCGGATTGTGACGAGTGAGTTTTGAAACCATAATTGATTTGCAGGCACAGATTTGATCATAGGCATTGCCTGTTAAATGTTCAATCGGTGTAAGCGGCCTAACGAGAAAGAGATAAGCCACGGCAGGGTATCGTGGCAAACACGCTGAAGTTGCATCGCAATGGGGCCGTTGGCTTCATCGTTTGGTTAGATGATACGCTATCCACGAAGCCTTTCTTCCAAGAAATCGTGTGCCTGTCGCACCTTTCTCTTCTCTTCTGCTGTGAGGTGATCGCGGCAAAGGCCTTTAACATCTTTCAGAGCGTCAAGCAGCTCGAACTTCTGATCTGTGTGCGCAAAGATCCCTGGATACACGCGTAGCAGGTAGTGTAGCTGCCGAAGTGCCCGGCGCTCACACCACGCGTCTATCAGCGTGTCGAGCGTTCCGAAGAGATCAAAATCACCCATCAGCGCACAATCATCTAACTACAATTCGACGAAAGTTTGTTTCGTCTATTTCGGCTTTCCCCGGAGAACGTTCCCGGTAAAAGGAAGGCACGATTCATTCCTTATGAGGGGTTCGAGGGCGGCAGACAGAAATTGCTCGATCAAGCGCGCGATGCGATCTAACAAGCCGGGGCATCGCCGTGAACAGCCCGCTCGATTAAAAGCTGGGAACCCGCGCAAATCACCGTTGTTCTTCAATCAGGTTGCCGATCACGCGCGGTTTGGCCAAAAACTTTTCCACTTCTTCGTTGTAAGTCTGGAATGGGTCGCCCATGACCAGAAAATCGCGGCTGTCACAGGCAATCGAATCCCAATTAATGACGTACGGAATCTCGCCACTGCGGGACTGAAAAAACGCGACGGCCTGTGCTCGGCCTGACGCACGCGTATTAGCCGGAGGAACATGCGTCGCGCTCGGACGACGGACACTGTTGTTCCATTCCGCAATTCCCTTGCCCGGCGTGATGCCGAAGAACAGTCCCCGGACCGGATCGATGTTGTGATATTCGAGATCGATGCTTTGCAGCCATGGATGATCCCAGCGCAATTTTTCCTCCTCCATAAACGTTTCAAGCAACCATTTTTTGGTGATCCAATCGACTCCGCCGATCAACGATTCATGATTTCGCTCAAGTGCTTCAAGAACGAAGCGCCAGTTTTCCAGCAGCCAGTTGGTTTCCGCGCTGCGGTTACGCAGATTCTTTCGCGCCAGCTCGTGAAATTCCCACTGCACATCGAGCGCGCCGATAGTCTTGCCATTCTCGAGATGGACAATCCACTGGTGAGCGGGATCGCGCGAGATGTCGCGTGTGCTCCGCACGGCATCGGCCAGCACAAGATTCCGCGGCAGACAGCCATCCTCGAGCAGCGATAAAACGCAGGCGGTCGTGCCGATCTTCAGCGCGGTAGCGAACGGACTCATGTTGGAGTCGCCGATGAGCAAATGAAGCCGCCGATATTTCCGGTAATCGGCCAGCGGCTCATCCCGCGCGTTGATGATGGCGCGATTAAATTGTACCCATTGATAGATATCGTTCACAATGTGATCGGCGCGCTGGCTGAGCTGAAAGCTTACCTGCGCCTCTGGCTGGGGCGGCTCAAAATCGAACGCGAGCGGATTCGACTGGCCGACGCGGCCGGCTCCGGTAAAGATTTGCCGCGTTGCTAAAAAAGTGAGCAACGTTCCAAGGATTGGCGGGGTGAATTGCGCCTCCCGTTTCATCAAATAATTCTCGTGACAACCAAATGTGGCGCCGGTGTGATGATCGACATTGTTTTTAATAAACGACACCCGACCCTCCGCGCCCAGGGCAATGAGTGACGATTGGAGCAAATCGTCCCCAGCTAACTCGTAGGTAACGAGATCGTGCAAATGCAAACACTCTGGCGACGCATACTCGATATGCCCCATGTCGAGATACAGCCGCCCGCCGTTGAGAAGAAAACCGCCGTTGCCCGGCGGTTCCTCGTAATCCCGGTAGTGCAGATCGATAGTGCCGGCGTTGGCCTTTCGGAAAAGGTAGTTTTTAACCTTTGCCGGCCAGAGCTCGGAATTAATTTGTGGCTCTTCTTCGCTCAGCAGGCAGCCGTATTCGGTTTCAATTCCAACAACCCGATCCATCAAATCAATTAACGCATTGAATCGCAAAATCGCTAAGTGAAAAACTCGTCACCTCGTAGCATTCGTGCCTTGCCTGTGGGGTAGGCGGGCATCTCGCCTGCCGCTTACAACATCGAAACGCCAGGCAAGATGCCCGGCGTCCTCACAGACAAGATGTCTGTGCTAGTGAAGCATTCGTGCCTTGAACCACCCGGGGAAACGTCCAAACTTCATTTGATGGCCACCGTTGCTCTCCGCAGTCCATCCGAGAAACTGGGCGGCCTCTTCTATTTCGGCCGAATGCTGGACAAAATCTGGTTGCACGCCAAAGACGAATTGCCTCCGGATTACCATGCGAATCTTGGAAAGGGTTTCGACGAAAAATGCGTGACCTTTCTCCGAATCAATTACGACAAATTAGTCGAGCGCGCGAAACAGGGCGGCTCCGATGAGGAAATTCTTCAATGGTGCTTCAGCGTCGGCCGCAAGCCATCCGAAGATGAGATTTACGTGTGGAACGAATTCATGCGTAAGCGTGGCTGGAACGACGAAGTTTCAGAGACGCTAAAGCGCCGAAAACAAGAAGCAGGCATGGCCGACCGATCGAACATCCAGACGGCGTTCCAATTCATCGATGCCGACGAAGGGCGCCTGCCGAAAAACAACCACGGGTAGGCAGCGACCTTAAATCACAAGGTGGAGCGCGCACTTCGTCGCGCGATGGTAAAAAATGGCGCCCAAGGCCCCCGATTTGGCATCGAGCCAGGGATTATTCGATCCACTTGATCGTTCTAGCTATTTTTGGAACCGCTCCGCTTCTAATCACTCTCTTCACTCCGCGAGCGTGTCGATCCGTTCCGCGAGGCCGAAGTCGAACTCGGTCAGGCCGCCTTTGCTGTGCGTCGAAAGAACCAAGCGCACTTTGTTGTAGCGGATGTCGATGTCAGGGTGGTGCTCTTCTTCTTCGGCCACTTCGGCCACTGCATTCACGAAATCGATCGCATCGGCAAAATCATCAAACTCAAACGTGCGCTCGATATGCTTTTTCTCCAGCTCCCACTCGGGGACTTTTTTCATGCGCTCTTTCAGCTCGCCCGGTTTGATCAAGTCAGCCATAACCGGACAACGAGTAACATCCGAAATTTGTTTTGCAATCGCGAAAATCGCACGTTTTGGTCGCGCTCGCGACGGCGAGCGGCACTCTAAAGATCGAGAATTTTACGAAGATTTTTGACGGAATCGAAAACTTCCAGCGCACAATTCCGTGCTTGCCTGGAGAGCCGGGGCCAATCCTGAAGCACTTCTTTGACGGCTATTTCCGCCTCGTCAGCGTTTCGGACGAAACGGAATCCGCTCTCTGGCGGCAGATATTTTTCCGCTCCGCTGTCTTCGGTAATGACCGGCCGTCCCAGCGCGAGAAAGGCCGCGGCGCGATCGCTCAACCATCCAGTTCGCCACGCTACATCCACGCCTTTTATCACAGTGAATTCGGCAAGCGCGCCAGCCATGTATCGATGATAAAAGCCGGGGGTGCGCGCAACCCGATGCGGATCGATGATGTGCCATCCGCGCTTCTTGAGGCGTGCCCGTTCCGGATCGTTCAGATTGATATTCATGGCCAGCTCGAAACGCGCTTCGGGAATCCGTTTCGGCAAATCGAGATATTTCTCGAACGCGTGCTTCTTCGACAAATCTGGAAATTCTCCCGCAACTTCAACAGCGCCGCCCCAATACCATTGACCGATCGTCGTGAACTTGGGCTCGCGCGGGCGCGGTCGCCGCCGAAGGAGGTTCGTGTCCGCCAGCGGATAAAATGTTTTCCAGCGAAGCCACGATTTCGGCAGTTGGCAATCGCCTCCGTGAACGTTGAGGCCGATCGTCCAGAACTCGTCGTGATGCGACTGGCCCATTTCCATTTTCGTCATCCAGTAAAAAATTTCGCTCGGATCGAGATCGCAGAAGATCCGGCGCTCGAATTGCGTAAGAAACGGCGGATGGATCGAGTAACTGAGATTGAGCAGCGCGTTTGGTCCCCCGAGTCGATCGAGCAGATCCCGTTCCGACATTCCGATACAAATCATCCTAGCGAGATCGTGCACATCATCAGCCGGCTTTTGATACAGCAAACAGTATCGGCCGGCCAAGCTGTGCTCGCGCAATCTTCGCTGGAAATTCGCGATCCTGGCCTGATCAGTGCGCGGATCGTTTGTCGCCGGTAACAGCTCCAGCCAGATGGCGTCGAGTTTCAGTCGCCGCAGTCCAAGCATCCATTGCAATGGCACGGAAAGAACACCACCGCCTTCGCGATATTTCGCGGCGAATCCGCACCCAAGAAAGATGGTCATGCGCTGAGAATCGCAGTTCTCGTCATCTGCTCAAGTTGCTACGCGCCCGATTAAAGGCCGGGTCGTTATTTAATCAGACCCGTTAGCGCGGCGAGGACGAGTGGAACCAGAATCCATCCCATGAGAACATGCACGCGCATATAATTTCTTAAAAAAGTCTGATCCGGCTTCGGCTTCCACACTCTATCAGCTTGGAGATCCACGAAAGGAAGGAACAGGCCGAGGCTATACCAGAAGCGATTGTAAACGCGGTGCGCATCGCCGGGCTTTTGCGGTTCCATTCTCTTAGGCGAAAAAAGAAGGCAGCCGAGAGCCACAAAGAATACGCAAGGGATGCCAGCCTGCCAGGGACGGCGCCCGTAGCCCACGAGCCAATCGAGCAACCAACTCCCGAGCCCACCAACGCCTTGAAGATTTTCGTTTCGTTCGCGCCGCTTCCCCTCGATGAAAGCTCGATCCGCGTCGCCGCGGTAACCCTGACGCAAAAAATACGCTTCCAAGTTGCCATACACATCGGCGCTGTAAGCCGATTGGCCGGCCAGCGTCAAAAGAGCTTCGTGCGATTGGTGTTCGTCCAGAGCCGCGAGAATTTTTTTGTAGCTCATTCCCTGCAGGTAGAGCGCCTCGGCGTACACCGCCCCCGACAGATCAAGCACAGCGAAGTCGCTGAAGCCTAAGTCCACCGGCCCTTCGAACACAGCGCCTGTGAAAAAGGCGTTGCCTCCGACTTTCATGCTGTTGAAGGTGGCTACCTGTTCCTTGTTCTTAAACTGTGCCTCATCCGCGCGAAACTCGCCAGCGATGTCTACCATGTAGAAGTCTGCCGGCCCCTCGAACATAGTCTTTGTGAAAGAGGCGCGTCCGACTTTCATGCCTTCGAAATAGGCGTCTTTTCCTTGCTCTTAAACTGTGCCTCATCCGCGCGAAACTCGCCAGCGATGTCTACCATGTAGAAGTCTGCCGGCCCCTCGAACATAGTCTTTGTGAAAGAGGCGCGTCCGACTTTCATGCGATTTAAGGTGGTTCCCTGTTCCTTGTTCTTAAACTGCGCCTCGTTCGCTACGAAATTGCCGACGATGTCTGCCAAGCCGAAGTTCACCGGCCCTTCGAACACAGCCTTTCGGAAAAAGGCGATGTCTTCGACTTTCATTGCGTTGAAGCTGGCTTCCTGTTCCTTGTTCTTAAATCGCGCCTCATCGGCTACGAAAGCGCTGCCGACGTCAGCCGCGCCAAAGTCGACCGGCCCTTCGAACACAACCGTTCGGAAGGAGGCGAGGCCTCTGACTTTCATGCCGCCGAAATAGGCGGTCTGTTCCTTGTTCTTGAACTGCGCCTCATCCGCGACGAACTGGCCGGCCATGTCTGCATCAAGGAAGTTCACCAGTCCTTCGAAAACAGCCCTGCGAAAAAAGGCGTCTCCTCCAACCCGCACGGCATCGAAGTCTACCGGTGCGGTAAATGTGCTGTCGTCGAACGAAACTACTCCCGTGAAAGTTGCACGCATGAAATTCACGCCGCCCATGAACAGGCAATGATCCAACCAGACTTCGCAAGAGATCTGCGCATTTTTCAAGTAGATCGGCTCGTCAATGATTGCGTCCGTGATTCGCACGCCGTTCCGATGCAGCTTGACGCCGGGCAGAGCGCCCGTCAGCAAATCCTCCAGAAAATGCGCGCTAAGTCTTCGTTTCCCTTGGTCAGGGAATTTCTCACTCAGATTGGCGATTTCTCCCGCCGTCACCTGTGCCACGACCCATTTTTCTGCTGGGTTCAATTTCCTCTCACTGGTCTGAGCGGCGGCGGCCGCTGACGCGGAGACGCCTGCCAGAAATGCCGCCAAAAAAATGCCTAGAAACCAGTTCATGGTTGAGCCAGCCGCTGCGGCGGTATCAAGGCGCCTTAAAGCGCTTGGGTGCTTGAACGTTCCGTCTCACAGCCGCATAATCTCTTGACCGTTTTTGCCTCTCAATACAAGCACATAACAATTCGACGAGGCATAACGCCGGCTAGCCTTGCTTTGAAATGGCAAGCGATGTTTTGGACTCGATGATTTCGCAATCCTAAGTCGGCACCCGCAGATGCCACTTGCATCGCCACTCGCCAACGGGCGTGCAATTTGACGTCCAAATCTTCCTTCGCAAATTAGCCTGCTTTTGGCGCCCGTAGCTCAACTGAATAGAGGGATATTTCGCCGCAAATCCGCAACCAAGAAAAACCGTCACGCAAAGAAGAAGCAGAAGAAACGCGGAACGTCCAACGCCGAACGCTATCGATGACCACGGTTCTGCCCATATCGTTTCAGATGCCTTTTATTCGACGAGAGGTCGCGTGGCAGCGCGCGTGAATCGATCACCACGTCCTTCATCCGGCTCCAAAGGGAGCGTCGACGTCGTTTCGCGCGCGTTTTCATTGCGCTTTCGGAAGCAATCGGGACATCAGTAGCAGCAATGCGACAACGACCACCCCTAGAACGCCCCAAAAGATGTAACGCGCGGAGCCGCTGAGCGTTTGGGTAATTAGCTCGGTTTTCGAACCCATATTTTCCTGTGCTCCAAGCGTCGCGGACGCCCGTTCTGCGCGGAAAAGCTGATCTGCAATCAGTGTCACGTCATACCGCGGTAAAGCAGCGTCCGGATTTCCGTAGTAGATCCATACTGGCTGCGTGGAATCGGACGCAGCTTTGAAGACAAGTCGGGTAACGGGGTAATAGCCGCGAAAATCGTGCAGATCGATCGGGGGGTTGTCGCCGTTTTCAGTCTCTAAGAGAAGCGTGCCACTCTTCGGCGCGACATCGAGCTGAATCGCAAACTCCCGCGTTGTCTCACTCGGCACTTTTTTCCAAGTCGTACGGCCAAGTTCGCGGGGAAACGTATCGCCACGTTCATCCGCCACTTCTTCCGATAGACGCATCTCGCGCTGGAAAAGCGCGGAACCGGCAGCGCAAATAATGCGATCTATCGGCACGCCGGCTTGCGGCAATTTCAACGACCAGCGCGAAAGCCTCGGTTTTTTCGGATCGTTGGCTGCGGCTGGCATCAGCGGAAGCGAGCGGGAGATAGAGGTGCGCTCAAGTAGAAACGGAAGTTGTCGATCTTCGGTCACGATCCTCAAATCACGTTGATCCGGCGCCGCGTGCGAGAGCACATCGGGATCCAGTTCGATCTGTTGCGTCCCCGCTTTTGACACTTGAACGCGCTTGCGAAATTTCCAAGGCGCGAGATCGATTGTTGCGCCCGTTAACGGAAGCGCAGCAAGATTGTCCGCCGGCTTGTAAGCGGGGCTCGCGACCAAAGAGCCTGGTCGCAGTTCGATAGCCGCAGTGCTCTTTAATTTGTCGCTCAATTCCGACAGATCGTAGCGCGGCGTCGCGCATTGAGTATTTCCGGAAAGCAACTCGTACCGGCCCGGCTCACGCGCAAGGAAAACAAGCTGTGTCACGCGCCTGTCCGCATCAACCGCGTTGATAACGAGTGGCGGGCTGTCGCCGTTATCGATGAGCACAATTAATTCGCGACCGCGAATTTGTTTGTCGATGGGGATTTCGAGATGCGATTCAATTTTGCCTTTCAGATCCACGCGATAAATCGAGCCAGTGCAGAGCGTCTGCTCTCGAATATTATCATTAGCCAATTCAGGAATGGCGATCGCGACTAACCGTGCAAATAATGGATCGGATGTTTCAATCCGCAGAGACGCCACTATGAGATTCGTCGCTCCAAGATCAACTGCCAGCCGTGTAACACCTAAACTTTCGTCACGCGACTTAATTGTTACCGGGAGAGGTTTGACCGGAGCGTCTGTTTCGGCGACCTGTAGTTGCACGCCGGTAAACGGCACCGGAGCGGTGCGGCTGTCGTCGATCGTTAGGCGGAGAAATTCCCAGACCTCCGCGGGGAAGGAAACACTGAGATTCTCTGCGCCCCTGGTCATTTTGAAAATCGGCTTGTCGGTCACGAGCTGGCGCCACTGCGTGCCGTCATGCGAACCCTCCACTTGCACGGCTTTAATGAATTCAATGCCGGGAGGCGTTTCGAAAGTGACGCCTTTGAGCAATGATTTTGTTCCCGTTGTCAGCGTAATCCGCGTTGCCGTAGATTCGAGCGCAGTGCGCAATTCCTGCGATCGTAGCGCAGACTCGCGGCGAGGCATAGGCCGATCGATTAGATAAGGCACTTCGCGGCCCGCACTGTCTAATATGCGCATATCTTCAAGATCGGGACGCGCAACATCGAGCGTTTCGGCGGGCAGATTTACGCGAATCAATCCGTTCGCTGGTACATCAATAGCTTGGCTGAATCGCCACTCGTTAGGCGTCAATGCACCCAGCGATCCGGCGAACAAAAACGTCGCGACCAGAAGACCTCCGGTCAGTTTGCTCGACCTGTGAACCGGCGATCCGAATTTCATTGGGTCTGTTTTGCAGAAAGGCCGAGAAAGCGTTGATAGAGAAAAGATGCGAGGATTGCGATGATTGCGACGACGACGAATGCAGCGATTCGATAAAGCTGATCCAGTTGCGAAAGATCGTGCAGGAAAAGCTTGAGGACGGTAACGCCGAGTAATCCCAGACTCGCATATCGCACCGGCCTGACCGTTTGACGGATCCCAATAATCAGGAGCAGCAACGCGAACAGCGCCCAAGCGATGCTGTAGCTCATGTCGCGCGCGAAGTTGCCGGAAAATTGGAATGTGAGCGCCGCTGCGTCCGGCCGGCTGAAGTAATCGGCAATCTCGATGTTTAACAACAGAAACGCGAGAATCGTGCCGAGCGAGTAAAGCAGCGGCTGCGCGTTGCGGCCGAGGACAAGATTTCGCGGCGGCGGAAGAAGTCGCGCGGCAGCAAAGAGACAGATGGTCACGATGCCATAGGTATAGAGGTACCAATTGATGATCGGCGTTGCGGAACGGGCGTGATAACTGAGGACTGCGGGGTTTAGCGCGAGCCGCACAAACGCAGTCACCAGCAGAGCAGTTCCCACAAGGCGGAGGCCTGGATGCGGCACCCGATGGAACAACCAGCAGAGAGCGGCGCCCTCGAGTGCCCAGCCAAGAGTGATCCATTGGCGGTCGAATTGAATCGGAAAAATAAGCGTGATGAAAAACAACGCAGCGCCGCCAAATAATGCGAGCTGCGCATCTCGCGTCGGGCTTTGTGCCGGCGTGCGTTTCAAGAGAACGAAGAGCCCAAGCAACGCCGGAACAGCGAATGTCGCCGGCACCAAGCCCAGCATGTCGTTGGGGTACGCGGTGCGCATCACATCATAGACGAGGAAGAAATGCAACGGCGCGTCCAGCGCAGCCGTCGCCCAGACCACGGTTTTCCCGACAAATTGTCGATGGAATAAAAACGGAAAAATCGTGAACACCGCAGCAAATCCAATGTACCAGGCGAGCGGCGGCAGAGCGTGATCGGGATTGAAGCGCGCGAAATGCCAGGCGTATTCTAAAGCAAGTGTCGATCCAAAGCCGACGGCTGCGGTCGAGTCGAGCGAAAATATTTTCGCCATGCCGAGAAGCAGAACGACGAACACGAGCGCCAGGCCAAATATCGGCGAGGGATTCGTCAGCGGAAGCCGCAATGCCACCATAATCAGCAGAAGGAAAGGGAGCGTCGCGGACAAGGCGGGAAGTTGAATTGCGAAGCTTGCCGGATCGGTAACAGCGCCGAACAATTTTCCTCGCGTCGTAGTTGCCACTCCCGCGCCAGCGAGCAGTCGGCGGCACGCCCAGACCGTCACGAGCATAAAGAAAATGGCGAAACCTCCAAGAAGGAACAGGGAAGTGGGCAACCCTGTGAGCTCGACCGGGATTCGGAAAATCCATCCGCCGATTACGACAAACGTAAGCAGCAAAACGATCAAGATTGATAACAGACTGCCAGTCGCGACTGCCAAAAGAATGGCCAGCAGATCCACACAGAACACCAGCGGCCAAATCAGGAACGAAACCTCTGGTAAGTTAAAGATTGGCATCAAGACCAGCAGGAGCGCCAGGGCGGGAAACAGATGACCCCACCAGTGCACATCGATCTTGCGCGTGCGTTGCAGGATTAGTGGGGCCGCTGAGTGCAGCAGCGCGAAGACGAAAAACGCCGCGAGGGCGACGTAAAGGTTTTGTGTCGTAAGATACCACGCCGTCCAGATGGCGAGAAACACGAAGACCGCCAGACCGGTGACGCTGCTCACTGCGGCGAGTTTTTCTTTCATGAAAATAATCGCAAGCAAGCCGATATCCGCGAGAAAGATGTAGCTCAGCAATAGCACCGGCCGATCCCCAAAAGCCTGAAACGAGAGAAAATAAAAACCCCAGAGTATCGCGGCCCCGCCAATCCCAACCGCCGCAATCGAGAAAGCGCCTTCCGATTTCGAGGCGAGTTTTGTCGAAGCCAGGGCGGCACAAAAGAGAAGCTCGAAGCCGAGGAAAATTGCCATCGGCACGAAGACTCTGTTCCCAAGAAAGTATTGCTCGCGCAGAAAGAATTGCGTCACCCACCCGATCTGCATGAGCACGGTTCCAACCGCGCCGAGAAGCGGCAGCGCAATCCATTCCTTCCTGCGCGCGACCATCAAGAGGCCGATATCGAGGAGCGCGATATAACCGAAAAGACCAGGCGGATTATCCTGTCCGGTTGAAAGCAGGATTGGCGTGAGAAAACCGCCAGCCATCCCAAGAATAGCCACCGCGATCGCATTCAGACGCACCGCGAGCAGGAACGCCACCGCCGTGATTAGCGCCATCAAAAGGAACGTCGGGACCAATCCAAAAAATGCGAAATGGTAAAACGACCGGCAGGCGAAAGTGACAGCGTAGAGAATGAGGATTCCGGTCGCACAAAGCGTTTGCGCCGTGACCACGTTCTCCTTCCGCTTCAGTGCAAGGCCGCCAGCAACCAGCGCCAGACCGACCACGAAACCGATTGCCACGCGCATTTCCGGCGGGATAAGATTGTGCTCGAACGAGTACTTCACGAAAAACGCCACGCCGAGGAACAGCGCCAGCCCGCCGATCCACGCGAACAGTTTTGCACCCATAAACTGCTCCCAGTTGATGGCAGGCAGCGAAGGTTGTGGCACTGGCAGCTCGGCAGAGGGCGGTTGAGGAGGCGCCGGCGGTGGCCTAGATGCCGCAGCAGCCAGGACCTCCTTGGGTAATGGCGGCGGAACCGAAGCGGGCCGTACCTCCGGAGACTCTACAATCGGCAGCGAAACGAAAGGCTCTCCTTCTGCCGTTTGCTTTTCTGCGGCAAATGGCCGCTCTGTCTCCGGCTCGCCTGGTGCGTGCCTTAACAGTTGCAGCTCCGCTTCCAGACTGCGCAATCTGGCTTCGAATTCTTCAACGGAACGTCGCGCGCGATTCGCCTTTGTGATTGCGACCACAGGGACCACGAAACAGACGGCGATGCCAAACAACAGGAGAAAGACGATAGTTTCCATAAATTAAGGTGGGCGAACTGGTTCACATAATGCACGGTTTTGTGCAGTTACGTGAATCGATAAATTTGCCGGTTAGCATCGAATTATTCGATCATGAACATTCATCACCTCCAGCTCTTCTATCATGTCGCGAAACACGGCAGCATTGCGGCGGCCGTGCGCAACATGCCATATGGAATTCAGCAACCGGCCGTAAGCGGACAAATCGCCAGACTCGAGGAAGCTCTTGGCGCGAAATTATTCAATCGAAGGCCGTTTTCGCTTCTTCCGGCTGGCGTCGACTTATTCGAGTTCATCAAACCGTTTTTTGACGACGTCGAAAAGGTCGCTGGCAGAATCCGCGGCGCCTCGCAGCAATTACGCGTCGCCGCGCCTTCGATCGTGCTCCACGATTATGTTCCCGAATTATTGCTGCGTGTGCGCCGGCATTTTCCGATTTTCCGGCTCCGCCTTCACGAGGCAGCGCGAGCCGACGCCGAGAGACTGTTGCAAGCGGGAGAAATCGATCTTGCGATCACGGTGATCGATGGCAAGCGGCGTTCGGAGATTCACTCGCGGCCGCTGCTCGAACTCCCATTGGTCTTGCTAGTCAACACAACATTTCGTGAGCGCGAAACAATTACGGAGCCGGGATAAAATCGAAGAGACGCTAATCACTTTCCCACGGGGCGATACGGTGCAGACACATTTCCAGCGGGGCCTCGAACGGTTTGGCGTCGAATGGTTTGCCGGCATCGAGGTCAACTCCACGCGGTTGATCGAACACTACGTCGTGAACGACTACGGGATCGGCGTGACTGTCGCTACCCCGCTTTCAAACCTCCGCCCGGAGTGCGGGTTATCCCATTACCAGGCTTTCCATTGGTCGTTATTGGAGCAGCCTGGGCCGGGAAACTGTCCCCGATAACGCAACAATTTCTCGCCGAAGTCGAAATCGAAGCCAACGCTGTAAAACGCAGCACAAAATCGCGCTAGGCATTCCGGCGATTATGGCCACTAGGAATGATTGCCGCCTTCGCGGAATTTCCACGCAAACCGCACCTGAGGAAAATCGTCACGCGAGCAGAATCGTCATTCTGCTCGCGTGCTCAAGCACGAAGCGGTCGCGTTCTTAGAAGATGCGACCGTGCGGCAGATGTGCTCTGCCAGTGAACACCTGAGGCTGGCTCGGCCCACCGGTGCAGAGATGGGCATTTGGCACCGGGATCACGGAACGCAGGAATTGCGGCTGCCTCCGCACGTTCAGTTCCTGCTCAAGATCGTAGCCGAAGCCAATTAATTGCGGTTCACGCAGGAAAGTGCTGTATATCAGCATGCCAGCCGGCCTTCCGGAATCGCGAATCCCGACGGGAAGCGACAGATTTGGATAACCCGCTACCGCTGGCCCGGTTGAGTTCGTCAGGTGTGGCGCCACAATTGCATCGAGATTATCGGCGGCGATTGCATTATCGATTCCAGCACGCGCTGTATCCGTAGCATGTGTTCGCGCCGCCACGTAAATGGGATTGTGGGGATAACCCATGGTCTGTTCCGATGATTCGAAGATGTCCTGACCATAGTAAACCAGCTCCTGGCGACAATGCGCTATGTTGAATGCAATCAGATCAGCCAACGTTCGCATGTCTGTGTGCGTGAGCGTGGCGAGGTAATCCGCGATTTGCGCTTTGAATTCATAAAGCAGTGCCGTGAACTCGTCATCGGTGTAGGCAAACACGTCGCCTGTATCTGTGTCCACAATCGTCGCGCCGAGGCTTTGCATTACATCCAGCGCGTGCTCCGCAAACTCGACCGTCGTTTGGTCGCCCGGAATGCCGCTGCCGTAGTAGCTGTAATCGAAAAAGCGAACGTCGCGCCCGATTCGCGCACCGTTGAGCGAACCGCGTTGGAGAAACTGCGTGTAATCGCTGGGAAGATGGTGTCCGATTACTTCGCCAAACGGCGACTGCAACGCGCCGAGCAGAATTGCAACATCGGTGACGCTACGCCCCATCGGCCCAGCTGTGTCTTGCTGATGAGCAATGGGAATAATCCCATCTTGCGAAACGAGCCCCAGAGTCGGTTTCAAACCAACGATGTTCTCAACAGCGGATGGTCCGGTGATTGATCCATCTGTCTCCGTCCCGACTGCCACCGAACATAAGTTCGTGGCAACGCCGTTGGCCGAGCCAGAACTCGATCCCCACGACGTATAGCTCAGATCGTACGGGTTGATTGTGTTTCCGCCCCTTGCGCTCCAGCCGACGGCGAGAGGATATGCGATGTCAGTGCCGCGGAAGTTTGCCCATTCACCGAGATTCGCTTTGCCGAGAATCACGGCGCCAGCTTCACGCAGCCGGTGAATGATCACGGCATCATCTGGCACGCGGCTGTTGACCAACGCCAGCGAGCCCGCCGTTGTCTGCATTTGATCGGCGGTTGCAATGTTGTCTTTTACGAGAAGCGGAATGCCGTGAAGCAGTCCGCGCACATGACCATGGCGGCGTTCGTTATCGAGATCGGCGGCGATCATCGCCGCATCTGGATTTAGTTCGATCACGGAGTGCAACAGTGGATTGAGCGACTGGACGCGACCAATGTAATCAAGCGTCAATTGTTTGCTCGTCAGCCGCCCAGAAGCCATTGCAGCCTGGAGCTGAGGAATCGTGGCTTCAATGAAATCGAAACCACCTATCGCTGAAGCAGACTGTCGCAAAAGCGAAGTCAGCCCTCCACTTAGCAGCGCCGCGCTTCCGAGAGCGGTTGTGCCGATAAATTTTCGACGCGTTACGCTGTGGTCGACGTCAGGATTGTTAGAGCCTTGCTTGTTCATATTATTTTCTCGGTTGTGCTGTTTCGCGAGTGAACAGCGGTGAGCTTATTATTTGGTGACCTGTATCGGAGGAAATCCGGTTGGGTCGGTTTCGAGTCTAGCCTGGGTGGTGTTCGCGAGGTCAACTCCATAGCCCTGCGTGAGCTAATCGATTCTGAACTCGAAAGCGGTCGTGAATTCTTTATTCTCTGCACTTTATTTGACGGTTCCGCCTTCCTCCGCAAATTAGCCTGCTCCGGGCGCCCGTAGCTCAACTGGATAGAGCATCTGACTACGGATCAGAAGGTTAGGAGTTCGAATCTCTTCGGGCGCGCGCCTTTCAGAAAATCTATTGCCGTTATGTTGCCTTTAACTCCGTCTGTCGTATAACGAACAGGATGCAATCGAAAGCGAGCGGTGATCACGATTGATACCTCATCCGCTGGATCGAAACAGATTTTTGGAACTTGCCACGGATTGATTGGCTACGAATTGGGTGCTGCTGAAGTTAGAATTCAGGATGCAATCGGCAGGAGCGCTAAGCTTGATCGCCAGGATAACCTGGAAACGCTTAGAGCGTATCAGATTCTCGGTTAAAATGGACAAACACGTTGACGAAGTTCGTCCGCGCAAAGACTGCCGCGGCTTTGATCTAATCAACCTTTTTGGCCGCATACGGGAGCAAAACCCGTAATTCACCGCAACTTTTTTTGGCCGGTTGCTAGGGCGCTGAAATGATCAAATTTTCAGAGCGCGCGAGCAGTTTGCCGCGAATTTGAGTCACAACTAGTCACAGGTTTGGTTCGGCGAAATGTATTGACGTCGCTCGCAAACCGGCCTTGGATCGCAGCGTGATTACATTAAAAACCGCAGACAAGCGAATGGGCAAAACCCCCAGGGGCGGACTTTACCTCTCTTTCACCGGCAAAGATGCCAAGAGAATGCGAGAGACCGCGACAATGCTCAGCATGTCACCGGAGAAAATCATGAGGAATGCGCTGTCGCTGGAAATGCAAAAACGGCAGCTCGGCCTTAAATTACTCCGATCTTGGATGGCAAAGCGTTCAGAACGCCGATAAGCGTATACATTTTACCGATAACCGTCGTGAAATTCTGATCATGCGGCGTTTCTGTTTCGCGCTGATCTGAAAGCAAGCGCTGCCTTCGCCTGATAGTCGGCAACGATGCGTTGCAACTCGCGCCGGACGAAACTTGAACGACTGCGATCTTGCCTGGCGGCGAGCTCATCGATCGCCTCCAAAATATCGCTGGGAACGTTGCTGATCGTCAGCATCTGAACAGCCGGCGTCTTCGCCAGTGGAGTAACGGTTCGGGCGCGCTGACCAGCTCTTGCCCTGGAATTAAGCTTAGTCCGCCGTTCCCGGCGATTAGCGCCAGGAGCGTTGTTATTGTTTTGTTTATTTATTATTTTTATTTGTTTCTGGTTGTTTGCGTTGTGGTTGCTGGACGGGCCGGCAACATAATCGAAACGCATGAACGAACGGCCGATTTCAAAGAGTGGTAAAAGAATTGCCTCGACCCTATCGGGTGAGCGTATCAACTACGGTGTGCGCGGCTCTTTTTGTGCCCTTGACAAAGCTGTGCCCGACATTCTTGGCTGTCTGCGCACTGCTCTTCGCCACGTTGGCTGCGGTTTTGACGGGCCCCGCCCGAACGGCGCCAATGGAGACGGCGACCGCAAGCATGATCGAAAAGAATCTTTTCATGGTACTAAAGTATCGTTGCTGACAGCTCGTGTGCGCTTATCCAATTGTCGTCGCGATTGCGCCGCGGGTCGCCGATTCAAGTTCTACAAATACAGTCAACTTTTCATCCGCGCGCACAACGAAACCGCTTTCCGTCCTCGTGGTGTGCATCAACAACGAAGATCGTTCGCCCGCGAGAGTCGACGCTTGGGACAGAGCGCCAACTCGGAGTTCTTTGGTTCAGCCATAAGTGTTCCTCACTCGAACAGATCGCTTGAAATAGAACCACCAAACCAAAGTAAAAACGGCTGCTTCTGAGAACTCCGGGATCGCAGCCGTGATAGCCGCATCGACTGTGACGCGCGGCAAATCACTCATTAGCCCGAAGGTCACCATCTCGACAATGACCAAGGCAGCCAAGCGAATCAGCAAGTATTGCTTAGCTATGCTCTTTCCATAAGGCACTTGCAGGCTCAACAGTTTCTTCTGGGGGAGTCAATTTGGATCGCGCTCGCCTGCCGCGCCGTAGTTTGGAAGGCGGGTGCTCTTGCTCATGATCGAAATCGATCACTGAAAATACGGCCGGATCTTGGCATAGTTTTTGTCGCCGATTCCGCTGACTCTTTTCAGATCATCAGCACTCCTAAATGGTCGCGCTGCGATAATGCGAGCGGCCATTACGTGCCCGATGCCGGGCACCGTCGTTAGCTCTTTTTCCGTCGCTGTGTTGATGTCAATCTTGCCAAGCGGAGTCTTTTCTTTCGAATGCGACGTTTCAGTGCCGCGTGGGCTGCTACTCGTAGCGGGAGCAGCTGGGATCGGCGTTGGAGAAAGACGCCCAAATGGACTCGCCAAAGGCGCGGGCCGCGGCCGAGCCTTGTTTCCCGAAACGAAAACACTAAAAACCGTGGGCTTTTGCGCGCGCGTATTTAGTCGCCCGGCATTAGCGCCCCAGCCTCCGATTTTCTCTTGCCGTGCTTCATCCTCGAATTGTTGAAGTTTCTCTATCTCTAGTCGCGAGTTTTTTAATCCTGGCGGCACTGCTTTGAAGCCATAGTTTCGCGCGAGCCCATTACGAACCAATTGCTCGCCCAGATCGCCTTCCTTCGTGTGAACAAATGCGTAAAACCGCTCGAGCTTGCTGCGACCCATCGCGTCAGACATGCGCGTGAACACAGTGAACGGCTCGGACAATTTCTGGCGAGTGAACTCTTTTGCCGCTTCGCCTACTTCGATAGTCTGCGGCACAGTGATATTGAAATATTTCGCCTGTTCGACTAAGCGTCCCGGGATTAGCGCGTCTGTTTCCGGCGCATCGATCAAATAAAGGCGAAACAGGTATTCCTTCTCGCCAACGCTGACGTGAAAACTGTCGCCGTCATTCGCCGGGTTCACAATGAGACGGCAGTTTTCCAGGACGATCCAATCTTTGGATCCGTCGCGTGCGCCAAGATCCACAACGGCTGCCCAAAGAACGGAGACGGCAACCAGCGTACTTCTGGCGAATAGCGAAGAAAACGAAGAGCGAAAGATCAAACGGGCACCTCGAACTGGCTCATGAGTTTAAAAGTCTCGTAGCGCTTCGCAGTTTCGTCCATCGAGAGGTTGCGCAAACGCTCCAAGCTGAATGCTTCCACGTAAAAACTGGCGAGGACGCTTCCGTAAATCATCGCTTTGCGCAGGTTGTTCACGCAAGTTGCCCGGGGCGTAGTCTTACTCCTCTCACCCAACCGGGATCTCCAAGGGCATTTGGAGCCGAGCCAAATGCGCCGCGTATGTGGCGATGATCGCGCCCAAAATGCTGCCAGCGATCACGTCGCTGACAAAGTGATAGTTCATCGCCACAAGGCTCACTAGCATCGGAGTACAAAGTACCGTGACTACGACTCGACTGCGGGGCGTCGCAATCAGCCACACCGTGGCGAATCCCAGGATTCTACAGGCGTGACCTGACGGAAAGCTGCCGATGTCATCGCCACGCTGAAACGGATGGAAGCCATACGTACCGGTGCCAATGAGCGATGGATTATCATGCGTCCAAGTCTCTGGCCAATAGCGACCGCAAACATCCCCTAGCGAGATGCGGAAATCATCGGCAACGATTAAGCTGAGACACGCGACGAGCAGCACCTTCTGCCAGCGCAGAAATGGTCCCCACGCCCGTCGAACCATTAAGATCGTCAACACCAGAGCCGACCAATTCTGGACTTCTGGCGGCAGATAAGTGAGCCATCGGAAAACCTGGATCGTGTTGATGTGGTGGCGATAGACAAAGAACGCCACGGGGCGATCAATCCAAAAATAACAGACCAACACAGGAGCAATGCATAGAGCCGTTATGATTAACGTGCGGCATAGCAATCTGCGATACTCGTTTTCGCGCATCGTTATCACACAGGCACCTCGAACTGGCTCATGAGTTTGAATGTCTCGTAGCGCTCTGCAATTTCCTCCATCGAGAGGGTGCGCAAACGCTCTAGACTAAATGCTTCCACGCAAAAACTGGCGAGCACACTTCCGTAAATCATCGCTTTGCGCAGATCGTTGAAATGTACCTTCTTCACTGTGCCCGCGAGATATCCGGCCATGCCGCCGGCGAAGGTGTCCCCTGCCCCAGTTGGATCGTGAATGTCTTCGAGCGGATACGCGCCACAACTGAAGAATTGATCTTCTTCGCCAAAGAGCAGTGCGCCGTGCTCCCCTTTTTTAATTGCGACGTAATGCGGCCCCATTTTTCGAATGTTGCGCCCCGCTTTGATGAGACTCGTTTCCTTGGTCATTTCGCGCGCTTCGCCGTCATTTAAGATGAGAAGATCGACGCGCCGAAGTAGCGCATCCAAATCCGATCTTGTTGTCTCGATCCACAGATCCATTGTGTCGGCAACAACGAAACGCGGACGTTCCATTTGATCGAGCACGTGCGACTGTAAAGAGGGCGCGATATTGGCCAGCAAAACGAAATCGGTCTGGCGATATGATTCGGGCAACACGGGTTTGAAATGTTCAAAGACGTTGAGCGCGATTGAGCGCGTCTCGCGCGTGTTCAGGTCCCACGAATATTCGCCTGACCAGCGGAAAGTTTTGCCGTTCACACGTTGCACGCCTTCGCTGTCGATCTTGCGCGATTTCCAAAATTGAAATTCGGACTCGGGGAAATCGTCGCCCACGATGCCGACGAGCCGGACCGGCGCGAAAAAACTTGCGCCGACCGCCGCGTAGCAAGCCGAGCCACCTAACAAATCGGAATGTTGCTCTACCGGCGTCTTGACCGTGTCGAGTGCGATGGAACCAACGACGAGGACAGACATGACTAGAATTTCGAATGTCGAATGTCGAATGACGAAGTAAGCAACCGTTTGGCGACGCGCGCATATTCA
>Ga0209376_1000282_pt1 | contig 57109 bp, 41 predicted proteins | sample GraSoiAngelo_134_FD_185891 | JGI IMG/M metagenome (GOLD analysis project Ga0209376, IMG submission 185891) | Grasslands soil microbial communities from the Angelo Coastal Reserve, California, USA - 14_0929_05_30cm (SPAdes) (version 2) | ecosystem: Environmental > Terrestrial > Soil > Grasslands ...
GCGAGAGCGCGGCATTCCAACCCAGGCTGACGGTGCGACGCCATCCCGAATGCGTGCTGTAAACCAACGAGCGCGTTGGCTCGCGTTCGCCGGTTAGAAGATCAAGCACGCTGTCGATCCGAGTGGTGTATTGCATTCCAGCATCACGCGCCGCGCGTTCCCCTGCTGCATTGAGCAGCCAGGCCGGGGCGACAAATCCAATCGGGGATAGCCGCGCGGCTTTGAATTCATCACGCGCTTGGGTAATCCGCGCAAACGCTTCGTCGTAATCGAGATCGAAAAATTCCGCTTCGTCCTTGGTGTAAAATCGGGTCATGAATTTCTCTCTGATCCGTTCACCCGGACGCCGTGGGCGTTCATGAAAATAACCGTGAATCACAATCTCATGCCCACGCGCCTCGAGATCGCGCAACCATGAAACAAAATTCTTATCCTCGGTCGCGTTCCCTTGCCGATGATAATTCGGCACAACCAAAAGCGAAGTAGTACGAACGCCGGCGCGTTTCAGCGCCTCGATAATTCTGGCCGACGCCCTATGTGTGCAGGGCGCAACATCGTGCAACGAAACTACAAATGAACGCCTTGGGGTTTCCGCCGCCAACATTGGCAGGAAATCCGCGGCCACCGCCTCCGTCATGGTCTCAAACTTCCCCCTCCGAGGCCAGCCGAACAAGGCGAAAATGGGGCGTTCGACAATGGCTCTCCTTTGTCGCAAAATCGTGCCCATGCCGCTGATCACGTTCGAAGGCTCCGAGGGTTGCGGAAAATCGACCCAGGTGAAACGGCTCGCCAGTCGGCTGGAAAAGTGCGGGATCGCAGCAGCGCCTTTTCGGGAGCCCGGCGGCACCGCGATTGGCGAAGCTATTCGGCATTTGCTCCAGCATTCTGAAGAGAATCACGCCATGACTCCGGAGACCGAATTGCTCCTTTTTGAAGCGAGCCGCAGCCAACTCGTGCGCGAAAAAATTCAGCCGGCGTTGCAGCGCGGTGAATGGGTGATTTGCGATCGTTTTTTTGATTCAACCACGGTTTACCAAGGTGCGGCGCGGCATCTCGATTGCGGGCTCGTCAAAAAGCTGAACGCCTTTGCCATTGGCGATTGCATTCCCGATCTTACTTTCGTGCTCGACATTGATCGAACCATCGCCCAATCGCGTCTCGGCAAGCGAAAAAAAATTCGCGATCGCATGGAAGACGAGTCTGATAAATTTCACCAGCGGGTGATCCGCGCCTATCGACAACTGGCGAAAGATGAATCGAAACGCGTAGTCCTGATCGATGGTCGAAGCTCGGTCGACGCAATCGAGCAACAAATCTGGAATGCACTTGCTCAACGCTTTCCCGACCTCGGAAAACATCAAACTCCAAACATCAAACTTCAAACATCCTGAATGTCTTTCTCCGCCGACAGCGCGCTGGAATATTTGCAACGCGCGCACAAAAAACACCGGCTCGCTCACGCCTATCTCATTTCAGGTCCAGCTGGGAGCGGGAAAGCGGACGTTGCCGCCCGGCTGGCGGCGGCTTTGAACAAGACCACGCCGGAGAAAGTTCTGCGCGCGCAAGCGCCCGACGTTTTTGTGACCGAACCCGCCTCGCGCTCGCGCAAAATTGTGGTCGATCAAATTCGCATTCTCGAGCGCGCCCTCCAATTGCGCACCGTCGACAATCGCAAAAAGATCGGGATCATTCACGATGCCGATCGAATGCAAACGCAGGCGGCGAACGCATTTCTAAAAACACTGGAAGAACCGCCGCAGAATTCACTTCTGCTTTTGCTCACCGCTCTTCCCGGAGCACTGCCGGAGACAATCGTGTCACGTTGCTTGAGCTTGCCTCTTCGAACTTCGTCCGAGGTCGCGGCTTCGCCGCAGGAGATGGAGTTGCTGCGGGTTCTGTGTGCGACAGCGGAAGAAAAATCGCGCAGTATCGAAAAGGCCTATCGAGTTTCGCAAGGAATCCAAGGCCTGCTCAATTCCATTCGCGAGCAGATCAAGGACGAACATGCGATGGCGTTGAAGCGCGAGGAAACGCGTTACCGTCATACCACGGACGGGGGATGGTTGAATGAGCGCGAAGATTATTACAAGGCGCTAACGGAGAGTGTGTATCGCGAACGGCGGAGTCGTCTGATCGAGACGCTCTTTCTCTGGTGGGCAGACGTTCTGCGCGCGAGGGTCACGACGGCGGAACGCTTGCTCAAAAGTTGCACACAGGCGACAGAGAAAGTCGCCGCGCAATTGAAGACGGCGGAAGTCTTGAAACGAATCCGGCGTCTGGAAGAAATGCGCGACCAATTGAACACGACCGCGCAGGAAGCGCTCGTGCTCGAACTCGGTTGCCTCCACATTTTTCGTTAGCAGACATGCCGAAACGCCGCGCTCTTTCGGTCGCACTCATTGGGACAAAATTCATGGGCCGTGCCCATTCCAGTGCCTGGCGGCAGGCCCCGCGCTTCTTTGACTTACCCGCTGATATTCGGATGGCAGCAATTTGTGGACGCGATCGCGCCGCGACCAGTCGCGCGGCGAAAATCCTGGGTTGGGAAAAGGCAGTGATTGATTGGAAAGCGATCATCGCCGACCCGTTGATCGATATCGTCGATATTTGCACGCCTAACGATTCACACGCAGAGATTGCGATTGCCGCCGCGCGGGCGGGCAAAGCGATACTCTGCGAAAAACCGCTGGCGCGAAACGTGGCCGAAGCGCGACGGATGGTTGACGCGGTAAAACGCGCGCGGGTCGCGAACATGGTTTGTCACAATTACCGGCGCGTGCCGGCAGTCGCGCTGGCCAAGCAAATGATCGATAGCGGTAAAATCGGCCATCGCATTTATCATTTTCGCGCTCGCTACGCCCAGGATTGGATTGCCGATGAAAATTTCCCGCTGGTCTGGCGCTTGCAATCCAAGGTCGCCGGCTCCGGCGCTCTCGGCGACATTGGCGCTCATATCATCGATCTGGCGCGATTTCTCGTCGGCGAAATTGCAGTCGTTTCAGCGGTAAGCGAAACATTTGTCAAAAGGCGGTTAACGAAAAATAGACAGCCCGCCCGCGTCGACGTCGACGATGCGGTAAGCGTAATCGGCAAATTTCGCAACGCCGCCATCCTAAATCTCGAAGCGACGCGCTTTGCCCGCGGCCGCAAAAATCAGCTCACATTTGAAATCAACGGCAGCCGCGGTTCGCTCGTGTTCGATCTCGAGGATATGAATCGGCTGCGTTTCTACGACGCGACTGATTCCGAGCATACGCGTGGATTTCGCGACATCATTGTCACGGAATCAAGTCATCCCTACGTCGGCAATTGGTGGCCGCCCGGCCACATTATCGGCTACGAACATTCCTTTGTGCACACCGTCGCCGACTTCGTAAATGCCGTCGTCACTCGCAAACGCATCCAACCCGATTTTGCCGACGGATTAAGGACACAGCGCGTCCTCGCTGTCATCCAACGCGCGCGACCTGTGTCCTCGCTGTAATCGAATTAAACTAATTACATGAAACAAAAGATGACCAACACGAAACGGACGGCGATACACGCAAAAACAAACAAGCCCTAGCCACGATGATTATCTGGCTGCGTTGACGGAAGACAAGCGGTCCGCGTTGCAAAAGCTTCGCAAGGCAATTAAGACGGCAGCGCCGAAAGCCGAAGAATGCATCAGTTATCAACTTCCAGCCTTTCGTCTGAATAGGAGATTTCTCGTCGCTTACGGTGCCGCGACAAATCACTGCGCCTTCTATCCTGGCTCTACAGTTAAAGCCTTTCAGAAAGAGCTGAAGGGTTACGATACCAGCAAGGGCACGATTCGCTTTCCAGCCAGCGAACCGCTGCCGTCGGCATTAGTGCGCAAGTTAGTAAAGCTTCGAACTGAAGAGAGAGGGTAGCGATTATTAATTGTTAGACGCGCTATAGCAACAGCGCGCGATAAACGATCATCTTCCGATTTTACGCCGCCTTCCTGTGACGTGCGGCTGAATTCTTGCGTGTGTGATGGGATTTTCGCGTCTTGTTCAAGCTTTCCTGCAAGACCGAGACGAGATCGATCACTTTGGTAGATGGTCGCGGTTTCGGTTTCGGTTTTTCTTCGATTTCTTTCCCGTCCGCTTCAACTTTTTCCTCGATTACCTCCATCAAGGCCTCGCGGTAATCATCGCGATATTTTTTCGGGTCCCATTTCGACGACATGCTGTCAACAAGGGCTTTTGCCATATTGAGCTCGCGTTTTCCCGGCTCGATCTTTTTCGGAACATGGAGCTTGTCTGCATCCGCCAGTTCCTCGGCGAAATGCATCAGTTCCAGAACGAGCACACTGTCTTCCGCTTTCACCCCAGCCAAATATTGCCGGGTCTTAATCACCACCTTCGCGATCCCGACCTTGCCGGTCTTCGCGAGAGTGTCGCGCAACAAGACATAGGCTTTGTCGCCGCCTTTTTGTGGCTCTAAATAATAAGGTTTGTAGAAGAACATCGGGTCGATTTCTTCCTGATCGACAAAGTCCTGGATGTCCACGGTCTGAGTTGCTTCGAGATCGACGCGCTGAAAATCTTCATCCTTCAGGACAATGTATTTACCTTTTTCATATTCGTAGCCTTTGACGATCTCATCCCACGGTACTTCCTTGCCGTCCTTCTCTGCTACGCGCTTATAATTGACCGGGCTCAAATCCTTCGCGCGCAAGAGCCGAAACTTTAGTTCTTCTCTGCGGGTCGCGGGATAGAGGGCGATGGGAATGTTGACTAATCCGAAGCTGATGCTGCCTTTCCAGATTGCTCGCATACGCAATTTATTTCGAAGCTGAAAGCGTGAATGCGTGGATCAGCGCAGATGCAGACGCGGATATTGTTGCGCTCGACGACCGATTGCCGCAGTATCGTAGGAATCTTCGTTACTGATGGAGAGTCCGATTGCGAGGGCGCAACCGCCAGCACACGGGGCCCGCGCTCCCGGAAGAAAGTTTGCGCGACTCGCATTGCGAGGTCTACGCTTCCATAAGTAGATAGATTGCTGGCAAAAATGCCGCGGACGAAAACCAATGATCCGGGCCAATTACGTGCGATCAGTGTCTACTTCGGACTCAGATTGCAGCGCCGATTAGGGCCGATCGCGCGCATTGGGGACTCTGCGGGACATCTCACGCGCTAACTCCCCGCTGGCGGTCTGAATATTGGATGCTCCCACTGGGCCATTTCCCGCGTCATCCACTTCGGCCCAACCGCTTCCCGTGACTGCCGGTCTTCGCGTCGACCCAGACATAGTGTTTGATCTTTTTGGCTGCTGGCTTCAGATCAAAATCAATTCGCGAATTGTTCGTTGTTGTCTTCACGTTGACGCTCGATTTACTGCGCCGTCGAGGATGACACTGACTGTATACACCCCCCCGATGACAATCGAGTGTGGGAATAATGACCGCGAGCGTCGGTCCTGGTCGTGACCAAGCTCTTATTGTCTTTGCGCACGACCCGGACCATGAACCATCGTACTAGCGGCGAAGATACTTAACAATCTTTTCTACAACCATCGGCATAGGAATCCCCCAAATCCATGTGATCGCTTGCCCCTTTTACGCGGCGGTTTCCAACCGCGCTCTCGAGATGCCGCGCAGCTCAAACAACCTGATCAATGTTTCCTCGATCAAGTTATTGGGACACGAGGCGCCAGCGGTGATGCCGACTACGACCGGACCGGGCGGCAACCAGAAGTGAGAAACGACTTCACGCTTCTCGTGCAGATCGTAATGCTTGATCTCGGTCGCCGAGACCAGACGCGAAGCATTCAAAACAAAATAAGTGGGCAATTTTTCTTCGCCCATTTCGGCGAGGTGAGAGGTATTGGAGCTGTTGTAACCGCCCACCACCAACAGCAAATCCATCGGAACATTTAGCAATTCGCGCAACGCATCCTGCCGTTCCTGGGTCGCGCCGCAGATGGTATCGAAGAACCGAAAATTCTTCGCCGCTTCTTCAGGACCATCGCGATCGACAATCGCCTGACGCACCCGTCGCTGCACTTCCTCGGTCTCGCCACGCAACATCGTCGTTTGATTGGCCACGCCGACCGTTTTCAAATGCACATCGGGATCAAACCCGGCGGAGTGCGCGCCGTGGAATTTGTCCAAAAACGCCTGTTTATCGCCGCCGTGCCGAATGTAATCGCAAACATAATCGGTATCGGCCAAGGTTAGCACGACAACATAATGGCCTTTGCCGTCGCCCAATGCGCGGGAGCTGGTCGCCTTGGTTTCTTCGTGTTCCGCCTTGCCGTGAATAATCGAAGTCACGCTTTCGCTGGCATATTTGCGGACCCGTTTCCACACGCTCATGACGTCGCCGCAAGTGGTATCGACAATCTGGCAGCCGTGATCCTTTATTTGTTGCAAAATGGATAGCTCCGTTCCGAAGGCGGGCAGGATTACAACGTCGTCGGGCTGCAATTCGGAAATGTCGGCCTGTTTGTTTCGTCCGGTCAGGTTCTTGATGCCGAGCGAGGATATTTGTTCGTTCACTTCCGGGTTGTGAATGATTTCGCCGACAATGAAGAGGCGGCGGTCCTGAAAAACTTTGCGGGCGGCATAGGCGAGATCGATGGCGCGCTCGACGCCGTAGCAGAATCCAAATTGCTTGGCTAGCCGCACGGTCACATCACCGACAGAAATGATGCCGCCGTTGCGGCGAACCCCCTCGACCACATCGCTACGGTAATGTGATTCTACTTGTTCCTGCACCGCCGCCATCACATCAGGCGTGCGCAGGTTTACTTTTTCGCGGGCACTAGTGCCGCTCGAGATCAGGTTTGTGCTCACAAATTTTTGCGTGGCTATTCGCGGGTGATGCTATTCCAGAAGGGGGCCACTGGGTTTCTCAAATGCCGCCGAAGTAATCGTGATGTGCGGGTCCGGATCGGGGGTCCGAGAATCATCGACCCGCTTCACCTTCGGGCCAATTGACTCGTCTTCCGGTTGGGTAGTTGCGATACGGACCGGTGTGCCGTTATGAACGAGCGCGTAAAATTTCGGGGCCGCTTCACCCTTTAGACGAATGCAACCATGCGTCCGTGGCACCGGATGCACGAAGCCCTGGTGAAATCCGTAGGCCGGTGAAAACTCGCACCAGAATCCCATCGGATAACCAACATAGCGTCCGGGAATATTGGAACCGGCTTCAGCAGGTACTACTTGATTGCCCTGAACGCGAAAACCATAGGAGCCGGAGCGCTTATCTTCTTCTTTCCGGTAAATGGTAAAATTTCCTCGCGGGGTCGGTTTGGAGGGAATGCCAACACTGCATGCCACTGCCATCAGGCAACGATCACCTTCCATGACGTAAACGTTCTGTTTCGAAAGCGACACTTTCACTACTACCTTCGATGGATCATTTGGTTTGTAAGCCGTCACATGATAGGGACCGCCGCTCGCTACCCGCGATGTTTCGCAACTGGTAAAGATAAATGGACCGCAAAGGATGAGGAGAAAAACAACGCGTTTCAACATTCGCATAATTCCCCGTAACTAATCAGGGCCGCTCGCTTTTTCAACTTAAGCCTGAGTCGTTGCGATAAAACAGTTTGCAGCATGGCAGAGGCGGTGCCATGGATTAGGCTCTGCCGGGGGAAACGGTCGGGTCGATGAAGGAATTGCCGCGCTGCCAGCGAAGTTGGTCTGACTAGTATGGACTTTTTCAGGGTTCTCCTTGGCCAGAACGGTTTCATGCCGCATGGCCACTGCTACTTGTGGGATCCTGGCCTGATGCGGCTGCATCTGATCTCGGATTTTCTGATCGCGGCCGCTTACTTCATCATCCCGTTTACGCTTGTTAATTCTGTTCGTAAGCGTCGCGACCTGCCCTTCAACTGGATGTTCGTCTGCTTCGGCATTTTTATTATCGCCTGCGGTATGACGCACGTGATGGAGATCATCACACTTTGGAAACCTTATTATTGGGTTTCCGGAATCGTGAAAGCAATCACCGCGCTTGCCTCTGTTCCAACCGCGATTCTTCTTATCCGCCTTATCCCACAGGTGGTAAATATTCCGGGGCCTGCGGTCCTGCGCGCAGCCAACGAAGCGCTGATCGAGCAGACCAAGCTTTTAAGTCTGATCGTCACCAGTATGGGTGACGGACTGCTGGTGGTTGATCGGGACGGCGCCGCGTTGCTTTCTAACCCGGCCTTGCGCCGGATGCTCGGATTGAAAGAGGACGAAGACGTTCCCAAAAACTGTTCGCAGGATTGCGGATTCTTTCGCACCGATAAAGTGACGCGGATTGCGCCAGCGGAATCGCCAACTTCGCGCGCCGTCGCAGGGGGACATGTTGATGACAAGGAAATTTTTATCCAGCACGGCGGTAATGTTGATGGCTCGTGGGCGGATGTAACAGCGCGGGCGTTGCGCGATGAGCACGGCACCATTCATGGCGCGGTGGCCGTCTTTCATGATGTCACAGCGCATAGACGGGCCGAAGAACAGCAGCGAAATCTGCTGCGGGAACGGGAAGCCCGAGCAGAAGCCGAGGCCGCGAACCGCGCGAAGGACAGATTTCTTGCCGTGCTCGGCCATGAGTTGCGGACTCCGCTTACACCCGTCCTTGCCGGTGTGGAATTGCTCGAACAGAAGATCAACGTTAATGGGGAATTCAAAGGCACAATCGAAATTATTCGCCGTAACATCGAGCTCGAGGCGCGTTTAATCGATGACATTCTTGACCTTACCGCCATCGCCAAAGGAAAAATCAACCTCGACGTCGGCACCGTCGATATTCACGCCACGGTGCGGGGCGCGCTGGAGATTTTTAAAACGGAGATCGCGCACAAGAAACTGCGCGTCCACACAAATTTAGCCGCGCGACAACATTTTGCCCAGGCCGACGATTCGCGGCTGATGCAGGTCTTTTGGAACGTGATTAAGAATGCAATCAAATTTACGCCGGACGGCGGCGTGATTCACATCGAGTCGACCAACGATGCCGGAAAAGTCCTGGTGCGCGTGAGCGACAACGGAATCGGGATTGAACCGAAAGTGTTGCCACGAATTTTCGATTCCTTCGAGCAAGGAGTGCGTCGCGTCCAAGCCGGTCATGGTGGGCTCGGGCTCGGGCTCGCTATTTCCCATGCCATTGTCGAAGCCCATCACGGACAGATGGAGGCGAGCAGTCCAGGCCGGAATCGCGGAACGGTGGTAACGATTTCGCTTGCCACCATCGCGGTGCGGAGTAGCACGGACGAGCCGAAAGCCAAGCGCGACTCCACCGCTGCGAGCTCAACTAATGAAGCGCAAAAACCGCGGCCGCTGCGCATTCTTCTGGTCGATGATCATACCGACACGGTTATCATCCTGGGAGCACTTTTACGGAACCTCGGCTACGACGTGGCCTGCGCCGAAACGGTCAAACAAGCGCTACAACTCTCGAAAGAATCGAGATTTGATTTGCTCGTGAGCGACATCGGTTTACCCGACGGCAGTGGCCACGATTTGATGCGCCAGATTCGTGCGCGACAATCAATTGCTGGCATTGCCCTCAGTGGATTTGGAATGGAAGACGACATGGAGAAAAGTCGCGCGGTCGGATTCACCGATCACTTGATCAAGCCGGTTAACGTCGATCGATTGCAGGCGACGTTGCGCGAGATCGCGCGGCGCCGCGCAACGACTACCTAATTTGCGACGCTGATTTCGACGATTTCGCCTGGTCGGCACCGGATGGTCAAAGCGATGGGGCGGCAGCAAATGCTGCAGTCTTCAATCGAGTCTTGTTCGTTCTGCGAAGTATCCACCTCCAATGCGAAAGTTTCCCCGCAATGGGGACAGGCAATATCAGCTGGCACTACTAACTGCATATTCCAAGAGTGGCTGCTCTCTCCCAGCCCGTAGGTTCTACGAAGCCAGAGACCAAGCCGCCGAGATCATTGAAGGGCGCCACGCCGTCGGCGCCCAAGTATTTGGGACACGACGGCGCATATTCCTCGATTGTCATCCTAGCGCGTTTGATTTTTTCGTGGCGACTTCGTCGAGCTTCCTAAAATGCAGCTGTTGAACACGACGTCCGTCGCTGTGCGAGATGGTAACGAGATAATTTTCAATCTGGACTTGTTCACCTTGTTTGGGCAAATGGCCGAGAAGATGGGTCACATAACCGCCGATCGTACTCACGTCCGCGCTTTCCAATTGAATCCCAGCCAGATCGCGTAGTTCGTAAAGGGCAAGCGCGCCATCTACGCTAAACTCATTCTCGTTAATCTCGCGAAATTCTTCTTTCTCGGTATCGAATTCGTCCTGGATGTCGCCGACTAGTTCTTCCAAAACATTCTCCAAGGTCACCATTCCAACGGTACCGCCAAATTCATCGACGACGATGGCGAGGTGCGCGTGTTTGTTGAGAAAGAGCGAAAGCAATTTCTCCAGCGACATCATTTCCGGCACCGGCGTCAACTCCCGCCTGATGCGCAAAAGATCGGGATTCGGATCGCGCATTAGTGGCACCAATTCCTTGATGTGAATCAAGCCAATGGTGTTGTCGAGATGGCCGCGACAAAGAGGAAAGCGCGTGTGACGCGAGGCCAGCGCTTTTTTTACATTGTCCTCAAAGCTCTCTTCGATGTTGAGGAATACAACCTGGCCGCGCGGCGTCATGATATCCCGGACGACACGTCGACGCAGATCGAGCGCGTTCACCAGCAAATCGCGGCCGAGTGGTGATACCTCTTCGGATTCTTCGCTTTGATCCAAAATCAAACGCAGCTCTTCCTCGCTGTGGGCTAGCTCCGTCGCCGCCACTCGTTTAATTCGGAGCAGACGGACAAGCAGGAGATTCGCTGACTTGTGCAGCAACCAGATGGCAGGCCGGAAAAGGAAATAAAATCCGCCGAGCGGTCGCGCCAGTGCCAGGGCGACGGGGAGAGGATTTCCAATGGCAATGTACTTCGGTGCGAGCTCGCCAAAAACGATGTGTAAAAAAGTGATTCCGACAAAGGCTAGAGCGATCGAAATGGACGTTACCACGGCGTGAGAGTTAATGCCGGCGAGCGCAAAAAACGGTTGCAACATTTCAGCGAGATATTGTTCGCCCAGATATCCGAGCGCGAGGCTGGCCAGAGTAACGCCTAGTTGGGTCGCGGATAGATAGGCGTCCAGATGCGCACGAATGTATTTAGCGAAACTGGCGCGCAGATTTCCTTCTTCCACCAACGTGTCGAGCTGGCTGCTGCGGACTTTAACGATGGCAAACTCGCAGGCGACGAAGAATCCGTTCAGCGCAACGAGGACGGCAATGACCAGCAGTTTCAACAACACTGAAACCGCCGAATCCCAATGATCGTTCACGGCTGTGCTTAGTGCCAGCCACAGACCAAAAGATGAAAATGAAATACTCATCACGCGGATGCAGCCGGGCATCCAGACCCACCAATCCAACCCTACCAGCTAGACTTGGTGACGCCGGGAATCAATCCACTCGACGCCAGCTCACGAAAAGTCAGCCGTGAAATCTTGAACCGCCGGATAAATGCGCGTCGCCGGCCGGAAACCTGGCAACGATTAACCACACGCGTCGGACTGGCATCGCGGGGCAGTTGCGCGAGACCGGCATAGTCCTTCTTTGCTTTCAGCTCCGCCCGTAGCGCGGCATATTTCTTGACCGTCGCGCGCTTGCGTTCGTTGCGGTTGACCCAGGAGGTTTTCGCCATAAAGGAACGCGGAAGGTAGCGGAAAAACCTCCGGAAGCAAATCGTTTCCATGGGCGTTCTAGCGTTGCCGGCCCAATTCAAAAGATGTTCATTTTGCCTCGAAATGAAATCCCGGAAGCGCCGGATGCCTTGGCTCGGGCGATTGAAGAAGGACTGCGCAGCTTTATCTCGCGGCCAGAGAAAATGGTCGCCGTGGGTGGTGGTGACGCGTCGGCGCTGGACTCAATCGCGGTCGATCTATCCGGGGCCACGATCGATCATCATCATCGTCCCCCGCCGCTCGACCCCTCGGAAGCGATTCCAGCAATGGTGGTGCGCCATATTTATGTCTCGGGCGAGCCGATTAGTATTCTCGGCGGTGACTTCGGTTTTCAGTTCGAAGCTTCTAATGTCGAATTGTATCAGAAGGTTCAGCCTGAAGGGAAACTGTTGCTCATCATGTATCGAGCCCAGGACGGGAATATTCGGTTCGAAATCTCTCGCTCGGCAGCTGAAAGCATGATCATGAAAGGCGCGAGCAAGCTTGCGGAAAAGGAAGGCGTCGTTGTCGATAATGCCCAACTCGAGTTGACACCGCGTGGTCCGCGCGCTCTCGATGGAAAGCTCACCGTCTCCGCGCACAAGTTCATTTTTCATCCTGCGCTCAGCCTGGCTGGCACCTTTGCCGTCAGTGACGATCTCGTCGCCACCGTCTCCAATCTGAAATGCCACGGGAAGGGACCAATTGCCGCGCTCGCCTGCGCTGCGATCACACCTTCTCTTTCAAAAATTGAACGACGTGCCTTTCCACTATCCGCCCTGCCGCTCGGCGAAATACAGTTGCGCGATCTCACAATCGATGCCGCCAACGAAAAAATCGTCGTCCGGGCGCGATTTGGTTCGCTGTAAGGGAACCATGTTGATTCGAATCGGCTACGATATCTCCTTCGAGCTCGCGAATCCGACGCCGTTGATCACGATGCTTTACGTCCATCCTTCGCGCCGCCACGACTTGCAGTCGGCGGAGGAAGTCGCGGTCGAGCCAGCTGTGCCGGTCCACACCTACCTGGATAGTTTTGAAAATATTTGCGGCCGGCTGCTCGCGCCAGCGGGCATGGTGCGATTCACTCTCGACACCACCATTCATGATAGTGGCCAGCCCGATGAGGAAGCACCCGAGGCAGTGCAGCACAACGTCGAGGATCTACCGGACGAAGCACTCTGTTTTTTGCTTCCGAGTCGTTACTGCGAAGTGGACAAACTAAACAATGAAGCGTGGAGACTTTTTGGCCCGACGCGGCCAGGCTGGTCGCGCGTGCAAACGATCTGTGATTGGGTGCATAATCACATCACCTTTGGCTATCACTTCGCCGATCCACAAAAAAGCGCGCTGGAAGTTTATCGCGACGGCAAGGGTGTTTGCCGCGATTTCATGCATCTCGGCATTACCTTTTGTCGATGCCTCAATATCCCGGCGCGTTATGTCACCGGTTACCTGGGCGACATTGGGGTTCCACCTGCGCCTTACCCGATGGATTTTAGCGCATGGTTCGAAGTTTTCCTCGGCGGGAAATGGCACACTTTTGATGCGCGCCATAACCAACGACGCATCGGCCGTATTCTCATGGCCGTGGGTCGGGACGCCGCTGACGTTGCACTGACGACAAACTTTGGCAGCGCCAGGCTGCTAAAATTTCACGTCATCACCGAAGAAGTGAAATAGCTGTGTGACGCTCAGACGAGCCCGTCATTATGAGCCGGCGCGATCTGCTCAAGCACGTTGCGTAACTGCGCGAAATCTATCGGCTTGGTCAGATGATAATCGAAGCCGGCGTCGCGTCCGCGCCTGATATCGTCTTGTTCGCCATCCGCGGTCAGTGCCACGCCGGTGAGATTCTGCCGGCGTTTTGCTTCACGAATCACCTCGCATCCGCTGCCATCCGGCAAAGCCAGGTCACTCACAATCGCGTCGAAGTGTTTCGCTCTCAGAAATGCAAGCGCGCTTTCCACATTGTCCGCTGCGGAAATGGAATGACCGAAATGCCCGAGCAAGCCGGTCAAGACGCGGCGAGTATCGCCGTGATCCTCGACCACCAGTATCTGCAAGGTCATAACTCCGGGAAAACTAGCCGTGGCCACGAGCGGCCTCGCCTAGTTACCACAATCGAAATGGCCACGCCATTTGGTTGTTTCAAGCAGAGAAAAAATCTTCGAGGCGTTCCCAAACTGGATTTTGGGAACGAAAGCCTAGGTTGGGCTGGGCGAGAAAACTTCTAGCGCTTACTCAAACGGACGAAAAGAACCGCACCCAGCACAATGAAAAGGACGTTCGGAAACCAGACCAACAGCTCCGGATGTACCTTCGGATTGTTCCGAAGGGTGTCGGCGATGATGACAAAAAGGAAATAAGAAATGGCGATGACCAGGCTGAGAAGAAAACCAATGGTGGTTTCCCGCCGATGCGCAGTAACGCCGAGTGGCACGCCAACGAGGGCAAAAGCCACGCAGGAAAAGGGAAAGGAAAATCGTTTGTTCAACTCCGTCCTGCTGGCGCTGCGCTCCCGTTTGTTTGCGCTCTTTAATTGATCGACCAGTTGGGTAATTGACAAAGCCGAGCGACTCGGGCGCTTTTTCTCTTTCTCGTAAAGTTCGTCGAGACTGATCGGAAGAGTGCCCTCAGCCATGCTGATGCCGTCGCGAATTTTACGAAGATCGAGCGGGTTTTTCTCATCGCGCTGCTGATAACGCGCGTCGTAAAGACGCATCAGAATTCGCTTGTTCGGTAGATCCGCTTCCAGCATTCCAGTGCGGGCAAGAGTGACGCGCATTGGTAAGGACTGCTCGTTCATTTCAAAGACGGTAATGTTCTCGAGTTTATTACCATCTTTCTTTCCGACATAAATTTTGCGGCCCGGAAATTCGTCGATTACCTGATCGCTGCCGAAAAGCGCCATTGGATTTCTGGTTGCGAGATCGTAGAGACTGGAGCGCAGTTTTTCCTGCGCTGCTGGGGCCACCTGCACATTGAGCCACAAGCTAATGGCGGTGCAAGCGAGGGCGACAAGGGCCAGCGAAACGCAAACGCGCGGCACACTTACGCCGTTGGAACGGAGCGCGACTAGCTCGTTATCTGCCGACAATCGTCCGAAAACCAGCAGAATCGCGGTCAACAAACCCCACGGGATAGTGAAAATAAGCGAGAACGGCAGCACATAAGCAATAAAGCTAACGAGATACTCGACGGGCACGTCGTGATTCACCAGCAATGGCAGAAGCTTGCGAAAAATATTCCCGACGACGAGCACAAGACTGAGGACAAAGATCGCGAACAGAAGATTCACGATCAGCTCACGGCTGACGAAACGGTCGATCAACTTCATCTGTTGATTCGTTAATACGAAAGCATGCTCCTTACAAGGTGCGGCGTGTCTCGAACTGCGTGAACCGCCGCGTCGCCGCAGTATTCCGGGTTGCGTGCGCTACCCTTTGCTTCCCCCCGAAGTCGGCTACTTTCTCGCGGTGGAAAATTATGATGTTGCGATCATCGGCGGCGGCCCCGCCGGCAGCACCGCGGCGACCTTGCTCAGCAAAGCAGGGCGACGCGTGATCGTGCTCGAACGAGACAAGTTTCCGCGTTTCCACATCGGCGAGTCGCTTCTGCCTTTTAGCATGGAAACATTCACCCGGCTGGGGATTCAGGAAAAATTGCGTGCCGGTTTTGTCGAAAAATTTGGAGGCGAGATTGCGGAAGCCGGTGGCGAAAAAGCAGCGAAGTTTTACTTCAAGGATGGATTTGGCTCTCGCACCGATCGTTCGTATCAGGTGACACGATCGAAATTCGATAAGATGCTGTTAGATCACGCGGCGGAATTGGGTGCGGAAGTTCGCGAGGAGACCATGGTCGAGAACGTCGATTTTGATCAAGATGGCGCGACGCTTTTCCTGCGGAGGGACGCGGTTCTGCGCGTCCTCGGACGTGCAGAAGCACGTCCCTCCGAAAATATTCGTGCGCTCTATGTTATCGACGCGAGCGGGCGGAATTCCGTGATCGGAAATAAATTCAAGCTGAAGAAGAGTTATCAGCATTTGCAGAAACTTTCGCTCTTTGCGCACTACGAAGGGTTGGAGCGCGAGGAGGGAATCGATGGCACGCTCACCCGCATGGTTCGTACCTTGCAAAGCTGGTTCTGGATTATCCCGCTGGAGAATGACCGCACCAGTATCGGCGTTGTATTGGAGGCGGCGGACTTCAAAAGCTCTGGACTTTCCGCCGAAGAATTTTTCGAGCGCGCTATTGCGGAGCAGCCGCTCGTGCGCAATCGCATCGGCGCGGGCCGACGCGTTTCACAGGTCTATACCGCAGCGGATTTTTCCTATCGGAGTGAGAGACTCACTGGAGATCGCTGGTTGCTTGCCGGTGATGCCGCCGGTTTCATCGATCCCGTTTTCAGCAGCGGCGTTTTTCTCGCTGTCCTCGCTGGTGAACAGGCGGCCGATGTTTTGCACGAGGTGCTCGATCACCCAAAACGCGCCCGGCGTCTGTTCCGGCATTACGAACGGCTGATCAATCGCGCCATGGACGTTTATCTGCGCTTCGTTGAATCGTGGTATGCCGGCAAGGAATTCATCGAAGTTTTTTTAACGCCGACCGAGCTTCTGCAGATTCCACCGGCGGTGAATGCCGTGCTCGGCGGTAACGTTGGCAACCGCTTTGCCATCCGCTGGCGAATGGAACTTTTTTATCTGATCGTGCGTTTGCAAAAACGTTGGACCCTTTGCCCGCGACTTTCGCTTGTGCCCAAAACGAACGGCCAAACAGAGCCACTCAAGCCCGCCTCTATATAGTATGGGGCGAATTGCGTCGACCCTGGCTGTCGCCCTAATTCTGAGCAGCTGCGCCATCCATCAATTCGCGCCGCCGAGCCGGACATGGACTGCTCGCAACGGCCAGCTTTCTTATCACGGCAAAAAAACATCGCTCATTGGCGAGGTATTCGTGCGCTACTCCAATCGCGGCGATTTCGAATTGACTTTCAGCAAGGGCCCGGGCGTCACTTTGTTAGTAATGCGTACAGATCCCGCTTTCGCTCGCGTGCAAGGCCCGCTCGCACGCATTCCCTGGTCAGGGCCGCTTCAGCAGCCGCCGGCGCGGGCCAGCGGTTGGCTCGCCTTGCGCCAGGAAATTCTGCGCAATCCGCAAAAGCGAATTGTGCAGGTGAGTGAAGGATCGGAGACTTTCGTGCTCCGCTTCTAGGCCGGCTTTTCTGTGATGCGATTCAGCGAAAAGGTTGCCTTTCTTGTTACGGAACGCCGTGGCCTGATGTGGAGCGTGGTCTTACTGATCGCGCTCATCAGTGTCGGCATTCTGATGGCGTTTTTACGGCTCGATACCGAAGTCCTCAATTTGTTACCGCAGGGATTTGATTCGGTCGAAGGCCTGAAGACCTACAACAGTGAGTTTGCGCAGACGCGCGAACTGACCTTCGCCCTTCTTTGTCAGCCCGAGGACGTGGATAAGCTGGAAGAATTCGCGCCGAAATTCGTCGAGAGACTGCGCGCGCAACCATGGTGCGTTCGCGTGCTGGCGGGTTCGCCCATGGAAACGCCGGATGGAGTGCGCGATCTGCAACGAATCGCCCTCCCGCTTCTGCTCAATCTCGAGCCGGAGGATTTTGATCGCGCGATTTCTTTGCTTCAACCCCAGAAAATTCAGGAACGCCTCGCGCAATTGCGTCGGGAAATCGAAAGCGGTTCGCCGCGGCCGGAAATAGAGCTGACGCTCGATCCACTCGGCCTAATCACGCCGTCGCTCAAGCCGTTTGCCGGCAACGCCGCGATGGAAACAGATCAGCCCCTGACTTCGCCCGATTCCACCATGCGCGTTTTTCCGATGGTCACGAATCAGCCAAGTATCAGCGCGTTTGATTGCCAGAAACTAATGAAGCAGGTGAATGCATTTCGCACACCCGCGCTGGAAGGCTGGGATGGCGGCAAACTTGAAGTATTCATCACTGGGCGTTCCGCTTATGTGGCGGAAATTTCGCTGAGCATGCGCCATGACATCGTTGCCACGGTGTTGAGTTCAATCGCGCTGGTCGGTGCCGTTTTTTTTATCGGATTTCGGCGGTGGCTCCCGTTGCTTGGAATGGGCTTCGCCCTTCTGCTTTGTTGTCTGATTGGACTCGCCGCTGGCCTCTTGATTTTTCACCGCCTCAACATGGTGACGGTCGGCTTTTGCGCGATTCTGGTTGGGCTCGGCGTTGATTTCGCCATTCTGATTTACGGCCGCTATCAGCAAGCGCGAAACGAAGGCGACGGACATCGCGTCGCCGTTGCCGACGCCATTCACAGTCTTGGCCCCGCCGTTTTCTTCGGCGCCTTAACCACCGCAATCGGTTTCCTAGCCCTCGTCCTAAGCAACTCTTCGGGATTTATTCAGCTCGGCGTCCTTATCGCCATCGGAATTTCCGCTGCCGGCCTATTAATGACGACGGTTTTTTTTCTGTTCGTGCCGCGAGGAAATGTTCCGTTGCGCAGCGATTGGATTTTAGGGGCAGTGAGAAATTATGTGCGTCGCATGCAGAGCCGCCCGCGGTCCATTCTCGCAATTAGCGCTCCCATTCTGATCGCGCTGCTGATTATTGCGATCGCTCCGCAAATTCCGCTCACCTTTGAGGCAAACGCGCGATCGCTGGAGCCGAAGAACAGTCGCGCCGGCACCGCGCTCAGTTTGATCATGCAGAAAATGCCGGTGCGCTGGGAACCAGTCCTTGGAATCGTCCGTGCCTCAACCGAACAACAGTTGCACGATTTCTGGAATGCGATTGCGCAGCACTGGGCCGAGCTGCAACGCGCCGGCAAAATTAAGAGCTTCTCCATTCCCAACGCGCTCGCCCTTTCACCGCGCGAAATGCAACACAATCGGCGAAAGCTGGCTTCGATTAACTTTGACGCGGCCCGAACTGCCTTGCAGAACGCGCTTACGCAAAATCGATTTAACCCCGACGCCTTCGCTTCCGCCTTCGAGTTACTCAACCAGCTCCAAGCGGCGGCTGCCCCTGATTACAAAATCCCGTCCTGGCGCACGCAATTGCCGCCGGGCTCAGCCTGGTGGTTTTTGGTCGAACGCTATTTCGCGCAGGATTCACTGACCACAACCGGCTTCGTCACCACCAACGCCCCGGTGGCGACGCAGGAACAAAAGAACGTACTCGCGCGCGAACTGCCAGTTACAGGAATCCCAATCACTCTCTCGGGCTGGAGTTATACCTTGACCGATCTGGTGCCGTGGTCGCATCGGCAGTTGCTCCTGATCAGTGCGTTGATGGCGATATTCGATGCCTCGCTTCTGGCGATTCTTTATCGTGACTTGCGTCTCTGGCTCGTGCAAGTGACAACGCTTGCGCTTGCGGTCGCGGCCATGATCGCTTCGATGAAACTGCTCAGCGTGCCGCTGAATTTATTAAATGTGCTCGCCTTCCGCCTCGTTCTTGCTATCGGGGTTGATTATGGAATCTACGTCTTGTTAGTTTGGCAGCGAAGCCACGATGTCGCGCGCGATCTTACCGGTGTAGTTAAACCAGTCGTGCTCGCGGGATTGACCGCCATCGCCGGATTCGGTTCGCTCGGCTGGGCGCATAATCCGACCTTGAGCGGGCTGGGGATTGCCTGCGCCATCGGCTTGTTCTGGAGCCTGGCCGCGACCATCTTCTTCACTTTGCCGGCGGCAGTTGCAGTTAAACCAAAGCTGCCGCGGGAACATTTCACTGAAGCGGAACTGGAACATGCGTAAAATAATTACCGTCATTTTTCTGGTGGCGTCGTTCGTCATTGGCGTGAAAGCCGAGCCGCTATCGCCTGCTGACATCAAGAGCTTGCTCGAACGTATTCGCGAGAAGCGCGCCGCAGCTCCAAGTATGCAGGCCGATTTCCAGGAACAACGAAAGGTTCACTTGTTGGACGAGCCGATTAACAGCAGCGGGAAAATTTGGTTTCAAACCCCAAACAAATTCCGCGTCGAACGCAAGGGCAACGCCCCAAGCATTACCGTGAGTGACGGGCAACAGCTTTGGATTTATTACCCAAACTTCAAATCAGCCGAGCATTATTCATTGGCCAAACGCTCGCCGCTTGATGCCGCGATTTCCGCAATCACGACCGCGCTTAACTTGGAGAATGTCGAACACACCTTTCACATTATCGCCGCCAAAGGGGAAAAGGGTTACGACCTCGAGCTGACGCCGCGCAATCCATCGATGAAACGTATTTTCCAAAAGTTGTTGTTGCACTTGAGCGACGATCTCTTTGCCGAGCGCACGGACATGCTCCAGCCAAACGGCGACCAGATTGTGACGACCTACCAGAACCCGAACCATGCTGCAATCCCGGCCAGCCAGTTTGAGTTCACGCCTCCACCTGGCACCGAGATTTCCACACCGCTGGGCAAGTAGTTTCGCAAGGGCGAAGTGGCATCGGCATCTTGCCCACGAATTCTTCAGGACATCGGCTGGAAGCCGATGCCACTACCCAGCCAGGCGCAAATATGCCACTTCGACAAGTCTCGCCCGTTTAATGCTGGGAGTTGAGCGCCAGGCGGTTGAAGTTTGATGTTTATGAACGGATTGCAGGCGCCACGTCACAACCAATGAAAATCCTGAAATTTGGTGGCTCTTCGCTTGCCACAACAGATTGCATCCGAGGCGTTGCCAAAATTGTCTTGGACGAAGCACGGCGGGGACCAGTCATTGTAGTGGTTTCTGCCTTTCAAGGCGTGACTAATCAGCTTCTTGAGTGTGCGCGTTTTGCAGCAAAGGCTAATCGGCGTTCCGAGGCAGCGTGGAAGAAAATTGTTCATCGTCACCGTTCCGCCATCGATGATCTGCTTGGCCAACGAGGTGGTGTTCGTCTCCGATCGCAAGTCGACACATTGGTCGGTGAGTTACATGAGATTCTTCATGGCATTCAGCTTCTGGGTCATGGTCCACCACGAGCTCTCGATCTTGTGGCAAGTTTCGGAGAACGACTGTGCGCGCTGATCGTGGCGGCACATCTTAACCGGTTTCAGCTCGCCCGGTTTGTTGATGCCCGGCAATTCGTAGTTACGGACGACCAATTTACGAACGCGAACGTGATTTTCGGAAAGACCAATCGCATAGCTCGACAATATTTTGCCGAATCGTTAAGATCTAGTGGACGTCGGCCAATTCCGGTTGTGACTGGGTTTATCGGAGCGACCAGCGACGGTCAAACGACGACGATTGGTCGGAATGGCTCTGATTACACCGCGGCCATTCTGGGCGCGGCGCTTGGCGCCTCCGCAATCGAGATCTGGACCGACGTTGATGGTGTGTTGAGCGCTGATCCGAATGAAGTTTCGGCAGCGTTCGTATTGCCCGATATCACCTACGAAGAAGCGATGGAGTTGTCGTATTTCGGCGCCAAAGTGCTTCACCCTGCCGCAATTGCTCCCGCTGTCGCGAGCGGGATCCCGCTGCTGGTCAAGAATACTTTCCGGCCGGAGGCACCGGGCACCCTTATTTCTCGCAATGGCGGAAACGGCGATCGACTGGCGAAGGGAATTAGCTCCATTTCGGGGCTGACTCTTTTGACCCTTCGCGGTCTGAGCATGGTTGGTGTCCCCGGAAATGCCGCGCGACTATTTCGCGCTCTGGCATCTCGCGGCGTCAACGTTATCCTGATCTCCCAAGCCTCCTCCGAGCACACAATCTGTTTTGCCGTGCGTGAAACGGACGCAACTGCGGCGACTGCGGCGGTGCGAGAGGAATTTCGATTGGAGCTCCATCACAAGTTGACCGCGCTAGACGAAAAACCCAATCAGACCATTATCGCGGTTGTCGGTGACGGGATGAGAGGACACCCCGGTGTTTCGGGCAAAATGTTCGGGGCGCTTGGCCGGCACAACATAAATATTAGTGCGATCGCGCAGGGCGCGTCCGAGCGCAACATCTCTTGCGTTATCGATACCGCGCAGCAGACGCGCGCTCTGAACATTATTCACGGGGCTTTCTTCGAAAGGCGTAAACGGCTGAGTCTTTTCGTCATCGGCACCGGGAACATTGGTGGAACGCTTCTCCGTCAACTGCATGAGCAACGGCCATATTTGGTTTCACGCGGATTCGATGTCTCGGTGATTGGCTTGGCAAATAGTAAACGATTTGTGCTCGATGCCGGTGGAATCAATCTTGGGCGGTGGCGCGAGAAGCTGGCCACGTCGCGACGACGAATAGATCCACGTGTTCTCGCGCGCGAGATTGCAAAGCTGCAGTTGACCGATGCTGCGGTTGTCGATTGCACGGCCGCCGACGCGATCGTGCAGGCGTATCCGGACTTTGTCCGAGCGAATCTGCACATTATCACACCAAATAAACGGGCCAACGTCCTGCCGTGGGGCCAGTACCTATCTCTCATGAATCTTCTACAAAAGCAGCAAGTCTACTTCTTCGATGAAGCGAACGTTGGCGCCGGGCTACCAATCATGTCCACCATTCGCGACCTGATCGCTAGCGGGGATGTAATCAGGAAGGTCGAGGGTGTCTTTTCCGGGACGCTCAGCTTTCTCTTCAATAGTTTTGATGGAACCATTCCCTTTAGTTCACTTGTGCGAGCGGCCTACCAGGATGGTCTGACCGAACCGGATCCGCGCGAGGATCTGTCCGGTCAGGACGTCGCTCGAAAACTACTCATTCTCGCGCGCCAGACCGGATCGAAAATGGAAATAGCGGACGTTCGCGTCCAAAGTCTGGTTCCGCAGAATTTGACGAACGGATCATTTTCACAGCGATCTTTCACCTTATTAGCTAAGCACGATTCGAAAATGGCGGAACGATTGAAGCGTGCGCAATCGCACAACGCCGTACTGCGATACGTAGGCACGCTTGAAGGCTCTTTCGCTCGCGCTGGGATCAAGGAATTTCCTCGCGATCATCCAATCGCCGCGACCAAGGCGAGCGACAACATCATCGCTTTCACGACGAAGCGTTATGCGCGCACGCCGCTTGTGGTTCAGGGGCCTGGAGCAGGGGCCGATGTTACCGCAATGGGTGTATTTTCCGACATCCTTAAATTGCTCAATTATCTGCCTCACTAAACAGATTCTCATTGCGCAGGTCTTAGGTTATTTTTTGCCTTCCAATTGGTCCACCAACGCACCTGCGTCGTAAACCTTTCGCAACGCTTCGCTGATGGCGGCGGAATCAACGCTGACGGCGCGCGCTTGTTTGTCGGAGAAAATGCAATCAAGCACGAGTGATTGAATGTTGCCGTCGAAAATGATGCCGACGAATTCGTTCATTTTGTTGACGACCGGACTGCCGCTGTTGCCGCCGATGATATCCGCGTCGGAAACGAAATTAAACCTGGTTGTCAGATTCAATTGCGCTTTGCGCTCGATCCAGCGCTGGGGGAGGTCGAAGGGCGGCCGATTATCATGCTCGGCGGAGCGCTGATAGAGTCCGGCGAAGTCCGTAAAAGGCGGAATTTGTTTGTCATCTTCTTCATAGCCGACGACTTTTCCATAGGATAAGCGCAACGTGAACGTTGCATCCGGATAATTGCTCATCCCTTCCACCGCGAAACGCGCCTTCGCGATTTCGGCGTAGGCTTGCCGCTTGATTTCCTCCTGCGCGTCGTGGGCTCTGCGTGCTTCCCGAGCCGGTGCATCGATCGTTCGCGCAAGATCAAGCATTGGGTCGTGGGCCGCCTCTAACGCCGCCGGGTTTTTCGCGTAAAGATTTTTTCGAAAGTCGACACCTTTCAATTTTGTTCCGCTGATCAATTCTATCGCGCGTGCCTGCGGCGATTTGCCGGCGAGGACGTGCTTCACCAACGGATCGTTACCACCAAATCTCTCGGCAAAATCGATGAGCGAATCTGTGAGTCGAAGAATCTCGTAATCATCGTAGACCGGTTCGCTGGAGAAAAGCTCCAACTCGAGCGACTCTTTCGCGCTATCGCGAAATGCCGCGATCCGTTCGCCATTTGATTTGGCGCGCTCGTCGATCGCACGGGTCAGTAAGCGTGCGTATTTGAACAGCGTGCCGTAGAACGCGCGCGGGCCGCGATAACCAACGGTGCCGGGGCGCTCCTGTTCCAGATAATCATAACGGAGCGCAATCTTGACTAATTCCGCCTGCGCCTTCTTGATGCGATTGTATGCCCCGGTTGTCGATTTCAACTTCTGGTCCCGCGAAATCGCGTCGCGCAATTTCTTTTCGCGCGCTTCAATTGCGCTCCAGATCTCCGGATCAAACAGAGCCGCAACATAACCATCGTAGCGTTTGCGATTATTTTGATCGCCATAGAAATCGTCTCGCGCTCGTCTCGCATTTTCAAACGAGCGTTGTCCCCAGGCATTCAGCAATACTTCGCGCCGGTTAAACATCTGGAGCCAGGTCGGCACTTCGCGATCGCGGCGATCGGCCAGCTCATCGACAGTAAGTTGACGGTCGGTTCGCCCCGGACTTCCGCTAACGAAAGTTAGTTCGCCATCGCTCGGTCCATTCGAATTCCATTTCAGGTAGTGCTCGATCTTGGCGGGCTGCCCGTTTTCATAAGCCCGGAAAATGCAAATATCGAGATCGAAGCGGGGATATTCGAAATTGTCCGGATCGCCGCCGTAAAAAGCCATCTGCTGCTCGGGCGCGAAAACAATCCGTACGTCGTCGTAACGTTTGTAACGATAAAGATGATAAGCGCCGCCTTGATAAAGTGTGACGACGTCAGAGCGCAGACCGGTTTTGTCTTTGCTTTCTTTTTCGATCTGCGCAATCGTGTTCTCGCGGGCCTTGCTGGCGGCGTCGGGAGACATGCCGATTTTTACCGGAGCGTTTACCCGCGCGGTTACGTCTTCGATTGAGATCAGCACGTTAAGTTCGAGATCGGCGCATTTGATTTCTTCCGCGTTCGCCTTCGCATAGAAACCTTCCTTCAAATAATTGTGCTGCTCGCTCGACGCTTTTTGCAGCGCATCCGCGCCGACGTGATGATTGGTAATGCAGAGTCCGTCAGCGGAAACAAACGAACCGCTGCCGCCAGAATTGAAACGCACGCTCGCTTTTTGCAGATGCTCAAGCCACTGCGGAGTGGGTTCGAATTGATAATTTTCCTTGAGTTGCCTAAGCGGCGGATTGTTGAACAGCCACATCCCTTCATCAGCCTGGGCGGAAATTGTGGTGGCAACCAGCATGGCAAAGACAATTCGGAGCGGAATCATCGCCGAATGTAAAATGCGAATGGCGTTAATGAAAAGGTTGCTTTGATTTCGCAAAGTGGGCAACTCAACGAGGAATATGTCCTATGGTGGCCGCAAATATCCTGATTTGCCTCGTTTACCAAACTAACTACCTGCTTGATCATCTTATCCGCAAACTGGAGAAATCTGTTGTCGAAGAGGGCGCCTGCGCGAACGCATGACCCAAGCTCGGTTGGCGGAGAGGGCAAAACAGAACAGCCACCTAACAGCGTCGGCGGTTCGGGGGACCGACACTCCTTCAAAAGTAGTTCTCGCTACTATTGCACGGACATAGTTCATTCCAGTCGTGCCAAAGAAAAATTCAGATGGTTCGCACCGCTCCAGAGTGCTGATTTTGGTGGATGAATCGAACGTCGGCAGTTCGGTAAGAACAGCGGGCCGCGGCCTTGATTGGATCAAGTTGCGCGATTTCCTGGCCGGGCCGGCCACTGACCGCGACTTAATCGAGATGGTGGTTTATGCCGGTTTGCCGCCGGCGACTCCAGCATGGCAGGAGGAACGCGATAAGAAAAACAAGTTCGTGCACTGGCTCCGCTCCAATGGATTCATGGTCGTGACCAAAGATGGGTCGCCCGCCGAAGAAGGGCATTACAAGGCGAACGTAGATGTGATGATGGCGATAGACGCAATCGAGCTTTCCGTCGAGATGCGACCCGATCTTGTTATCCTCGTGACCGGTGACGCCGATTTCGCATATCTCGCCATCAAATTGCGGCGACACGGGATCCGGGTGGAAGTGGCTTCGGTCGCGGCAAATCTTGGGAACACATTGCGATCGGCCGCGAACGACGTGATTGACCTGGCGCCCTTGCTTCGAACCTTCGAGATCAACGTCCAGGATTCTGCGTCGCGGCCGCGTGCGCAACTGCAGCAGAGACGCCGGCCCCGGTTTCGTCCGCTCGCGCCCGGAAGCGGCTAACAGAACGTAGATCGAGGCGAGAGCATTCCCGAAAATGAGAAGTGGCGTTTTCTCCTTTTCGGGCGATACTGGCTGAAGTTTTTCTGCTGCGATTTTCCGAAGCGCGACCTGGCCATATCTCGCCTTGGAAATTAATCCTCGTCAGCCGTTTGACTTACCTGAATCGATTATGAACGCCGAACTCGTCAAAGCCGCCACTGAAGTAGTCCACAATCAGCAAATTCTTGTGAACATCGTTTCACGTCGTGTCCGTCAACTCACCCTCGGGCATCGTCCACTCGTCGAGTTCGCTCCCGGAATGGGTCATGCCGACATAGCTTTGACTGAAATCGCGAACGGCAAGCTGATCTTCGAGTCCACGTTTGGCCAGAACGGCGATACGCCTCCGCAAGTTGTTCCATTTCCGGGAATCACGACAGGAAAGAAAACGAAAAAGGCCGCGTAGAACATCGCGAGCCTGCCGGTGGGTTATCAGTACCCCGGGATGAAGCGAAAAAGCTTGGAACTGCGTGTGGGAGGCTGAGAGTTAGGACCCATGGGACACAGTCAAGGCAGAGACAACGTTAGGAAACGCGCGGCACGTCGGAGAAAAACCGAGCGCCTCGCGCTTGCAAAGAAAAAACAGAAGCAAGCGAAATAACTTCACCGCGGCGGTCAGAGTCGGAAGAAAGAGCCGCGGCTTCGAAGCGAGGCGGCCATTTCCTGGCGGTGTTTTCGCGCGCGAAATTTTCGTCGCCCTATCTAATATAGGATGATGTCCTCAACGTCCCGTTCCGGACTTACTCTGCATACCAGCAACCGTTTCGAGCGGCTGGCCGACCAGCTGTCCAAGCTCATCGCCGATCCACTTCGCTCGCCTCTCCTGCCGGAAATTATCGTCGTGCAAAGCAACGGCATGCGCCGCTGGCTCGAACAACAGATCGCAGACCGCCACGGCATTTGCTCGAACGTGCAGTTTCCGTTTCCACAAAAATTCTTTCACGATCTTTTGCAGAGCGCTTTCCCTCAATCCGAAGCGACGAATCTTTTCGATCAGGAGGTGATGACGTGGCGGATCATGAAAGATCTGCCGCGCCTTGTTACTCATCCGGAGTTCGCTGCGGTCGCCAATTACCTCCGCGGCGAACGCACTGAATTGCGCGCCTATGAGCTAGCCCGAAGAATCGCTCACGTTTTCGACCAATACGTCGTCTTTCGCCCGAAAATGATTTTGGATTGGGACACGGGCGAGGGGAAGGATTGGCAGCCGATGCTCTGGCGCGAATTGCAGCGAGCCGCTCCCAGCCGGCACCAGGCCGCGCTCGGATCGCAATTGATCGATGCACTCAAGCGTAACCGCGCGCCGGTCCCGGAGCGCGTCTCGATCTTCGGGGTCTCGACCCTGCCGCCGTTTTACATCTCGCTCATCGGCGAGATTTCCGCGCGCTGTCCGGTCCATCTTTTTGTGATGGAACCGACGCCGCTTTGGTGGGGCGATATTCGTTCGAAACGGGAAAAAGCACGAGCGAAACAACCAGAGTTGTTCGGATTTGACGAGGACGAAGCAGGCGATAACGAGTTGTTAGGCGCGAACGGAAAAGTCGGTCGCGACTTCTTGAATTTCATCGCTGAGCTCACGCCGGTGGCGGAGCATGAAGATTTCATTTCGCCGGCGAAGACGGAATCCGGAGCGGTGCCGGTGTTGCTGGAAATTCAAAGCGACATCTTCGAACTGAAATCTGGCCCGGCCAAAGTAAAGCGATCCGTCGCGCCCAGCGATCGCTCCCTGCAAATTCATTCCTGCCACAGCATCGTGCGCGAGCTCGAGGTTTTGCACGATCACCTGCTCGATCTCTTTCAGGAGGATTCTGCGCTGAAGCCGAAAGACATCATCGTGATGATGCCGGACGTGTCTGTTTATGCGCCCTTCATCGATGCAGTGTTTGGCGTGCCGGAGAACCCGAAGCAGAAAATTCCGTACTCGACTGCTGACCGGGAAGCACGCGCCGGCAGCGGAGTCATCGACACATTTTTTCGCATCTTGGAAATTTTGCCGGGACGCTTCACGGCAAGCGAAGTTTTTGCGATTCTGGAAGCACCGGCGGTGCAGCGCTGTTTTGGAATTGCGCCAGCAGAGATCGAAATAATTCAGCGCTGGGTGGACGAGTGTGCGATCCGTTGGGGAATCGACGCGCAACATCGGGGGCGGCTAGGCTTGCCCGCCTTTGCAGAAAACAGTTGGCGGCATGGTCTTGACCGAATGCTGCTGGGGTCGGCGCTGCGGCCGAAGAACCGCCAATTGTTCAAGGAAATTTTGCCCTTCGATGAAATCGAAGGTTCGAATACGGAACTCCTCGGAAACTTCCTCGAATTTGTGGAGCGGCTTTTTTCGCGTGCGAATGAATTTAGCAAACCGCGCCCGCTCTCGGAGTGGCAACGCGATTTGCGCGAAACACTCGATGCGTTTTTCGCCGCGGACGAGGCGGCGCAACGCGAATTAAATCGACTCCGCGCTGCCATCGCCGCCCTCGGTGAAATCGGCGCTGCCGCGCAAAATGAATGCGCGGTGCCGCTCGATGTCGTGGTGGCGCAACTGGAATATTCTCTCGAAGAATCGAGCAGCGGCGCTGGTTTTCTTTCTGGGAACCTGACCTTTTGCGCGCTCAAGCCGATGCGCAGCGTTCCGTCCAAAGTCGTATGTCTACTCGGGCTAAACGATACCGCATTTCCGCGGCACGATCGCGCCCCGGGTTTTGATCTGCTGGCGCAATACCCTAAACGCGGAGACCGAAACATTCGCGACGGCGATCGCGCGCTTTTTTTGGAAGCGCTTCTTTCGGCGCGCGAAGTTTTTTATCTCAGTTACATCGGACAATCACTGCGCGACAACCAGCCCCTTCCGCCGAGCGTATTGGCGAGCGAACTGCTCGATTACATTGCGGAAAATTTTCACGTAGCGATCGACCAGTTCGTAATCAAACATCCGCTGCAAGCCTTCAGCCCACGCAATTTTCAAAATAACGGCCGCTTGTTCAGTTACTCGGCGGACAACTGCGCGGCGGGAATTGTCTTGGAAAAGGATCGTCGCGAGCCACTGCCGTTTTTCGATCAACCCCTGAGCGAGCCGGATGAGAAATGGTACGAGGTGGAAATTGCGCGGCTGGTGGAATTTTTTTCCCATCCCGCGAAGTTTTTTGTGCGGCACCGACTGGGAATCGAACTGCCGCGCGACCGCGAAGAAGCAGACGATCGCGAACCGTTCGCGCTGGATTCGCTCGATCGCTACGGCATTGAACAGCAATTGCTGGACGATGCGCTTAACGGAGTTGTTCCGGAAAGCGCACTTGCGTCGGTGCGGGCCTCGGGCGTTTTACCGCCGGGCGGAACAGGCGACGTGATTTTTGATGAGTTGTGCACGAACGTGACGACGTTCGCCGACACCATTCGTCAGCAGGTGGCAGTGCAAGCGCAACCGGCAACGATTATTCGTGCGGACATTGGCGATTTTACTTTGAGCGGTCGAATCGATCGTGTCCGTGGCGACACTCTGCTGCATTACCGGCTAACGAGATTAAAAACGAAGGATTTCGTGCGCATCTGGATCGAGCACTTGGCGCGGAACCTGACCGAGCAGAAACCGGCGTTGCTTTTCGGAAAAGAAGGAGATGAGATCGCCGGCTACGAATTTCCGCCGATGGAAAACGCGCGCGAAGTTCTGACTGATTTGCTTACAATCTACTGGGGCGGTCTGTGCGAGCCGCTGCAATTATTCCCACGAAGTTCTTGGACTTTTGTGGAAAAAATTTTTGCCGGGAAAGATCGGGAGCGCGCACGTTACCTGGCGGGAAACGATTGGAAGAGCAACGAGAACGACGAAAAGAGCAGGGGCGAGCGTGATGATGCCTACATCAAGTTGGCGTTCCGCAATCGAGACGACGCGCTCGATGAAGAGTGGGAAAGGATCAGTCTTTGTGTTCTTGGGCCAATTTTCTCTAGGCGCAAACGGCAATGAAACCCGAATTCAATGCCGCCCAAAGTCCCCTGGAAAAAGGGTTCACCGTTATCGAAGCGAGCGCGGGCACGGGAAAGACGACGACGATCTCCGCCATTGTTTTGCGCTTGCTGGCAGAGCAGGGGATCCCGATCGAGCAAATTCTGGTAACTACCTACACCGAGCTGGCGACGGCGGAACTGCGTGGTCGGATTCGGGAAACAATCACGGACGCGCTGGCGCAGACGCGTCTGCCCTTCGTTGCGGAGATCGTCAAAAGAGTCACGGACCGAAAGCAATTCGAGCTCAGACTGAAACTCGCGCTGCAGAGTTTTGATGAAGCTTCAATTTTTACCATCCACAGTTTCTGCGCACGAGTTCTGGCCGATCGCGCGTTTGAAAGCGGCGTGCCTTTCGAGACCGAGTTGGTGGCGGATCAATCTCGCTTTTTGCATGAAGTTGTGGACGATTTTTGGCGCGCAAATTTCTACAACGACGACACCATTGTGGCCGGGGTGTTGCGCGCGCGGTTGACGCCGGCGCATCTGGTTGAGTTACTCACGCAGCTGACAAACAATCCAACGCTGCGCGTTTGGCCGCCCGCGGAAGATCGCGTGGCTCTGGAAAGGAGAATTACCGAACTGTGCCAGGCGGGAGGCGATGGCGAGGAACTGACAGCATTGGCAGAACGTTTCGTTATTTCGCTCGAGTCGAACTTTTGTGAATGGGCGCGCGCGGAATTGCGCCGGCGAAAGACGGATCGCCAAGTGCAGTCGTTTGACGACATGCTCACCCGCCTGGACGAAGCACTGCGGGGCGAGCGAGGGAGCGAGCTGCGGAAGAGTTTGCGCGAGCGTTTCCCCGTCGCGCTGGTGGACGAGTTCCAAGACACCGACCCGGTGCAGTATTCGATCTTCTCGCAAATTTACCGGGGAAGCGACGCCTCCGTATTTTTTATCGGCGATCCCAAACAGGCGATTTATGGATTTCGCGGCGCCGACGTTTTCACTTATTTAGAAGCGGCAAAAGTTGCGAATCGCCGTCATACCCTTGGGCAGAATTGGCGATCGGAGGCGAAGTTGGTCAATGGAGTGAGCGCGATTTTCAGTCGGCGCACCGATTCTTTTGTCATTGAAAGCATCGAGCTTTCGCCAGTGACAGCATCGGGAAAAGCCGATGCCGAGGCCCTTACGATTGGTGATCAGCGGGCTCAACCGCTGCATTTCTGGATCGCGGCCTCTGGCGACAGGGCGCGAATGGGAAAAGTGGTGGCCGCGGAAATTGCATCATTGCTGACCAGTGAAACGAAGATCGGGACAAGGAAAATTGAGCCGCGCGACATCGCGGTTCTGGTGAATAATAACACACAGCCAGTCGGGGTTCAGCGAGCGCTGGCGGATTATCGAATTCCATCGGTCGTTTACAGTGCGGCCAGCGTTCTCAAATCCGGCGAGGCCTTGGAGTTGTTGCGTGTGTTGCTGGCAGTGGCGCAGCCGACGCACGAGAAAATTGTTCGGGCCGCGCTGGCGACAGAGACGTTCGGCTTAAATGCGAGCGCGCTGGAAAGTTTATTGGACGACGAATCCGCGTGGGAAGCGACGCTTAATCGCTTTGCCGATTACCACATGTGGTGGCGGGACCAGGGTTTCGTGCAAATGATGCGAGAGCTGCTCGTTCGCGAGAAGGTGCGATCGCGTTTGCTCCACTGGCGGGACGGCGAACGTCGACTGACGAACATTTTGCATTTGATCGAACTGTTGCATGCCGCTTGTGTGGAAAATCGCTTCGGCATTGATGGGCTGATCAAGTGGCTGGCGCGGCAAATTTCGCTCGGCGGCGAACTGAAAGACGAACATGAATTGCGTTTGGAAAGTGACGAAGACGCAGTCCGGATTGTCACGATTCACAAGAGCAAAGGGCTCGAGTACGGCGTCACGTTTTCGCCGTTTGTGCGCAAGGAACCATGGAGCGGGGCAAAGGAATTCTTGAAGTTTCATGAAGACGACAAAATTGTGCTCGACCTGGAAGAATCGGCGGAGCACAAAAGAATCCGGAATCGCGAAGAGCTGGCAGAGTCTGTTCGGCAACTCTATGTCGGGCTTACGCGGGCAAAACATCGCAGCTATCTGATTTGGCAGGAAAGTAGTAGAAAATCCAAATCGGCGCTGGCCTGGCTGTTTTCGGAGGAAGAATCAGCCGACGCATTTCTCGAGGAAAAAGGCGAGTCGAACACGAGCGGACGCGTGCGGGCTGCATTTGGGGAAAGCGACGTAATCGCGGTTGAAGATTTGCCCGAAGGCAGAGAAAATGTTTTTGCACCGACACCGGCGTTACCAACACCACTGGCGCCGCGAGTTTTCAATGAGGAGATCGATCGGAGCTGGCGAATCTCGAGTTTCAGTTCGTTGATCAGCGGGCGAATGGAAGATCCGGAGACACCGGATTACGATAGAATGGAACCCGGGGTCGAGAGTGTAGAAGAGCCCGTCCTGCCGACACAGGGAATTCACGCTTTTCCCGGCGGGATGCGAGCCGGGACCTGCCTGCATTTAATTCTGGAGGAACTCGATTTCGCCGATCTTTCGCAACTGCGGCCGCTGGTGGCAAGAAAGCTGGGCGATTTTCATTTCGACACCTTTGTTGAAGTGGTGTGCGATATTTTGGCGAGGACGTTGCGGGTTCCGCTGGGCGAGGATGGCTTTATGCTTTCGCAAATCTCGCGCGCGTCACGTTTGTCGGAACTGGAGTTCACTTTTCCGATTACAGCATTGACCACCGCGCGTCTGCGCAAGGCGTTTCAGGTGGAGGAGTTGCCGCTCGCGATCGATCGCCTGCAGTTCGCGCCAGCCAACGGATTCATGAAAGGATTCATCGATTTGGTTTTTGAGCACGCGGGACGTTTCTATTTTGTCGATTGGAAATCGAATTGGCTGGGGACCGACTCTGGCAGTTACGCGCCTGAGAATATTGCTACGGAAATGGCGCGGAATTTTTACAATTTGCAGCTGAGCATTTATGCGGTGGCGCTGCATCGTTATTTACAACGGCGCCTCCCCAGTTACGAATACGAGAGGAATTTCGGGGGAGCGTTCTATATTTTTCTGCGCGGAATCGATCCTGGGAAACTGGACAACGGGATATTTTTCACGCGCCCGCCACGCAAGTTTGTGGAACAACTGGATGACGTTTTTGATGGCAACTCCTGAGCTCGAAGTTCACTTCATCGATCAGCATTTTGCCGCGTTGATGAACCGGTTGGCAAAGGTTTCATCGCCGGAACTGGAGTTGGCCGCCAAACTGGTCAGCAATTTTCGCGAGCGCGGAGATGTTTGCGTAGCGCTGCCAGCGATTACTTCCACCGATGCGTCAAAAATCGGAGGTCCGGATGTTCCGCCGCTGAAAAATTGGGTAAGAAAATTGCGCGCCTCAGGAGTAGTGGGCGGGCCGGGAGAATTCACACCGCTCATATTAGATAAGGCGGACCGGCTTTACCTTCAGCGTTACTGGAAATATGAGGACGACCTGGGACGCAATCTTCAGGCGCGCCTGAGGGATAATCCGATGCGCGACTTCAACCGAACAGAGCTGGCCAAAAATCTTGAGAAACTGTTTCCCGCGCAGTCTGATTTGCAAAAAGTCGCAGCATTCGTCGCGGCAACCTCGCACCTCTGCGTCATTTCGGGCGCGCCCGGCACGGGAAAAACGCGCACTATTGTCTTGATTTGCGCGCTCCTGATCGCGCTTGCCGGAAAACGGGAGCTCAATTTCGCGCTCGCCGCTCCAACCGGCAAAGCGGCGGCGCGACTTCAGGAAACAATCGCGCAAACGCGGTTCTCGCTGCGGCTGCCCGATGAGATAAAACTTCCGGCGGATGCATCAACCATCCAGCGATTACTCGGCGCCAAAGGCGATTCGCCGCATTTTCGGCACGACGCCAAGAATCCGCTGCTGGCGGATGTCGTGATTGTAGACGAGGCATCGATGATCGACCTGGCGCTATTGGCGAAGCTGTTCGATGCGGTCCGGCCGGATGCGCGCGTTATTCTGGTTGGCGACAAGGACCAGCTCGCGTCGGTAGAAGCGGGAAGCGCCTTTCGCGACATTTGCACGTCCGGTCTAGAGCCCGGAATCTCTGCCTCGTTGGCAGAGGCCTTCGCGAAATGCACGGGCGAGGAATTGGAGGGCACGAGTGCGAGCGAAGCGCCGATTCATCCCGTCGTAGTTGAATTACGGCGCAACTATCGTTTTACGTCCGAAAGGGGAATTGCCGAACTAAGCAGCGCTGTCAATCAGGGCGATGCCGAAGGCGCAATCGCGGTTTTGAAAAACGGTGGCCGAATTCGCTGGCGGCCAACGCCGTTGGTAAAAAAATTTGAGCGAGAACTGCGCGAGCGCGTCTTGCCGCGATTCGAAAAGTTCTTAACGCTGACCGATCCGGCGGACGCCTTGAATCAACTGGCGGAATTCGCAGTCTTGTGCGCGTTGCGTCGGGGACCGTTCGGCGCGGAAACAGTAAATGGGTTGCTGGAGCGGATGTTGTGGGACATCGGAAGAGTCGAAGGTGATGGGCGTTATCATGGGGGAGAGCCGGTGATCATTGTGCGAAACGATTACAATGTCGGCCTTTTTAACGGCGATCTCGGGATCGTACTGCCAGACCCCACCAGTGGCGAGCTGCGGGTTTTCTTTCGCGGCGAAGGCAGCGATGTGCTCAATTTTGCGCCAGGGCGTCTACCGGCACATCAACCGGCTTTTGCTTTGACGGTGCACAAAAGCCAGGGATCAGAGTTTCGTGATGCGCTAGTCATTTTACCGGAAAGAGACGCGCCGGTGTTGACGCGCGAGCTGCTTTATACAGGAGTAACCAGGGTGCGTGAGACAGTGGAAGTGTGGGCCACGGAGCATATATTGAGGCAAACCATCGAACGAAAAATAGAGCGGAGTTCGGGATTGCGGGACCGACTTTGGAAGAAAGACGGCGGCAGTTAATTATTGACTTCACTGGCCTAAATTTGAGACCGTCACGCGTGAATCTGAGACAACCATCTGGGAAATAATGGTTGAAAAACCGACAACTCACCGTGGGATTGAGGACGGAAGCGGCCCAGTTTTTTGATCTGCTACGTTCAGAACGATGCCAGTCAGCCAGCCAATCACGCGAGAGAATCGAGTGATTTTTTCGAGCGACGAGCGCGGATTCACCGCCAAAGAAGTAGTCGATTGCGCGCTCGTGCGTGGCGAAATCGATCCGCTGTGGAAAGATTTCTTGCGTGTGGCTGAGTGCGATCGTCTGGCGAACGAACGGGAATTGGAACTGGATGATTCCGCGCTCGATTCTGCGGCGATTGCGTTTCGTTACAAACATGACCTGATCACGGCGGAGGAAACCGAGCGATGGCTCGAGGATCGGGGAGTTTCCCTGGCCGAATTCAGTGAATATTTTGCTCGCCAATATTGGGGCCGCTCTTACAGCGGCACAGTCGATCCACCCAAATCCAGGTATCAAACGGCGTCGCCGGAAGAGAAAGATCTTTTTCTAGTTGATTTGATTCTCTCAGGCTCACTGGATCGAATGGCGGAGCGACTAAGTTATCGAGTTGCCGCGCGAGCAGCTGATCCCAGCGATAACAAGGCGAGCGTGGATGAAGAGCGCGCCCGATTCTTGTCGGCGGCAAAAATTGATTCGGCTGATCTGGCCGATTGGCTGGCGCACCTTGGCCGGGACGAGGAATGGCTCGAGGAAATACTCGCGGCCGAGGCGGTCTATCAGCGGCGTGTTTCGCAAATTCTTACTGAACAGGCGTTGCAGAAGGAGCTGGGGCCGATGCAACTGAATCTCACGCGCTTTCAGCTCGAAACGGTCGAAGTCGATTCACGCGATGCCGCGGCGGAAGTAGTCGCCTGTGTGCGGAACGACGGCATGGAAATGAGCGAAGTGGCCGAAGAAAGCCGTTATCCGTTTCATCGTAGCGAAGTTTTGCTGGAGGACATTCCCTCGGAACAGCAGCAACGATTCTTGAGTGTAAAGGCCGGAACACTGTTGGATCCCATTCCGCGAGGCGACGCTTTCGAAGTTTGGCGGGTGAAAACGCGAACGGAACCGTCTTTGCAGGACCCGGTTATTCGTGCGCGCCTTGAGAGCCGAATTGTCGACCGCTGTTTCAGTGAATTGCTAAGTAAATACGTTGATTGGAAACTCTTTCTGCCTCCGAACGAATGAATACCAAAGATGTCGATTTGCTGCGGCGTTCCGACCTCTTTCGGTTTTTACCCGACGAGCATTTCGAGAAAATCCGGCCGCTGCTTCAAGAGGAACGGCATGACTTTGGCGATTTGATCGTCAAGCAAGGCGATCCCGCCAGCGCCTTTTATATTTTAATTTCGGGACGCGCCCGGGTTGTAAAGTCGGGAGCTAACAACGGCGAGGAGATTGTTCTGGCTACGCTTCGGCCCGGAGACAGCTTCGGCGAGGCAGCGCTCACGGAAGGCGGGACGCGGACAGCGACAGTTCGGTGTAGCACCTCGGTGGAAGTGTTGCGACTGGATCGGGCCGAGTTTCTCGCGCTCACCGAAACGGCTCCAGAATTTAAAGAGTACATGCAGGTGACGCGACGCGCGCGGACACTGCAGAGTTTCCTCTACGAATTCAGTAATTTCGGGCGACTGCCGACTCCCGCGCTTCGAGAAGTAATCGAGAAACTCGAGCGAGTTCAATTTCGAAAAGGCAACCTTATTATTAAGGAGGGCGACTCCGCTGGACCGATGTACATCCTGGAGAAAGGACGGGCCCGCGCTTTTACGCAGAACAATGGCGCGCAGGTGAATCTCGCATTTTATCGGGATGGCGACTTTTTTGGCGAGCTCTCGATTTTGAACGGCTCGCCCCGAGCGGCCTCGGTCGAAGCATATTCGGATTGTGATCTTCTCGCGCTCGATCCGGATGCCGTCCGCAGTTTGAAGCAGAGCTATCCCGAATTCGGCAAGTTGCTGGAGGAACGGCTGGCGCAATACAAAGCTAAAACCGAAGCGCGCATTCCCCTCGATTTCACCGAGGAATTGGTTCCGGCCGAAACGCTGGCGCACAACAAAGTCGCGCTCGATGGGAAATTCGCGGTCAAAGAAAAGGAGGGCGCGGAGGCGCCGTTTGCCGACGACGAGGGACATTTCCGAAAAAAGAAGCGCCGCATCCGCAAATTCGAGCACATCACGCAGATCGATGAAATGGACTGCGGCGCGGCCAGTCTGGGCATGATTTGCCGCCACTTCGGGCGCAAGGTCAGTCTCGCGCGCATCCGACAGCTTTGTCACACCGCCACTGATGGCACGAGTTTGAAAGCGCTTTGTCGCGCGGCGGTCGAGCTCGGTCTGGCGGCGCGAGCGTTGAAGGTTTCGCTTCGCAATCTTTCGGTGATGCCCCTGCCCGCGATTGTGCACTGGGAAGGCAATCACTGGATGGTCCTCTACGACGTCGATGTCACGCAGGTGCGCGTGGCCGATCCGGCCCTCGGCTTGCGCAAAATTCCGCGGAAGGAATTTGAACAAAAATGGTCGGGCTACGCGGCGTTGTTTGATTACACAATTGCGTTTGAACAGACGCCGGAAAGCAAACCAAGCATGGCCTGGGTCTGGCCGTTCCTGGCAAAGTTCCGCAAGATTTTGCTGCAGGTGCTGGGACTTGCGGTTGCGGTCAGTTTCCTCGAGCTGCTCTTCCCGGTCTTCACTCAGATGGTAGTGGACAAGGTAATCGTCGAGAATGATCTCGGCCTTCTCAAGACCATCATCCTCGGCATGTTCGCCGCGATTATTTTTGTGCAACTGGCAGCAATCGCGCAGGAATATTTGCTCGCCTTTGCTGCCGTGCGGCTCGATACCGCTATTCTCGATTTTCTCAGCCGGCAGCTTCTCTCTTTGCCGATGAGCTATTTTAGTAGCCGCCGGACAGGCGACATTCAACGCCGGCTCGATGGCGCACGTCAAGTGCGCCAATTCGCCGTGCAACATGGCGTCGCCGCGTTATTGGCGATGGTTCATTTGCTCGGGGCGGTAGTGTTGATGGCGCTCTACAGCGCCTGGCTCACCCTGGCGTTCCTTGCCACCGTGCCGCTCTATGCCGCCCTGATGTATTTTTCGCTCAAAGTTCTACGACCGCTTTTCGCCGACGTTGAGGAAAGCCAGGGTAAATATAGTTCGCATCAAATCGATGCCATCAAGGGTATTGAAGCGGTCAAAGCTGCCTCGGCGGAGTCGGTCTTCCGCGACGCGATGCTGAATGAATTTCTTTCCGTCTCGAAAAAGATTTTCCGCTCCAATTTTGTGGTTATGTCTTACGACAGCGTGCTGCAAACCATCGGCTTGCTCTCGACCGCGATTTTTCTGTGGGTCGGCGCGAACCAGGTCATCAATGGTCATCTCAGCGTTGGCGGCTTCGTCGCCTTTAGCTCTCTAACCGCGATCGCTTATGCCGCGATTCTGCGTACCCTCGGGGTTTGGGACAATCTGCAGTTGGCGGCGGTTTTGATGAACCGGCTCAACGATATCTTCGAACAGGAGCCGGAGCAGGGGCGCGACCGTTCGCGATTAACCCCGGTGCGCAGCTTGGAAGGCCGGATTGAATTGCGCAACGTGAGTTTCAGATATGGCGGACCGGAAGCTCCCAACATCTTGAGCAATATCACGCTCGACCTGGCGCCGGGTCGTATGATCGCGTTCGTCGGGCGAAGCGGTTGTGGTAAGACCACCCTGGTGAAACTGATCGCTGGTCTTCTCGAGCCCACGGAAGGGACGATCCTCTTCGATCACGTCGATCTGAAGAATTTGAATTATCGGGATGTGCGCCGTCATATCGGGATGGTGTTGCAGGAGAACCACATGTTTAACGAAACGATCGCGCGCAATATTTCCTTCGGCGACCCTGAGCCCGACCTCGATCGTGTCCTCGCCAGCGCCCAGGCTGCAGCGGCGCACGATTTCATCATGCGTCTGCCGATGGGTTATGAGACGAAAATCGGCGAATCTGGTCTCGCGCTCTCCGGCGGACAAAAGCAGCGCATCGCGATTGCGCGTGCCATTTATAACAATCCTCCGATTCTAATTTTCGACGAAGCAACTAGTGCGCTCGACACGGAATCGGAGCGGGCGATCCAAAATAATCTCGGCCGCATTATGACCGGACGTACTACCATCGCGATTGCGCATCGGTTGAGCACGATTCGAGAGGCCGACTCGATTATCGTGCTGGAAAAAGGCAGCGTGGCCGAAATTGGATCGCATGATGAGCTGATGGCGCAACGCGGTTTGTATTTTTATCTCTCCAGTCAGCAAATGGGTGTCGGCGGATGAGCGCGGAAACCTACTCGCCCAGCTCGCTCGACACCGAATCGGAGATGCTCCCGCAGGATCCGCCGCCGAAAGTCATTCGTTTTATGGGTTGGTGGTTGATCTGGCTTTTTATCATCGCGCTGTTGGCAGCCATTTTTGTGCAGCTTCCCGAAACGGAGCACGCCGCGTTTGTCCTCATACCGCGCGACGGGGCCGATCCAATTCAGTCACCGCGCCTCGCCACGGTGAGTCGCGTTTCCGTTACGGAAGGGCAAACGGTTGTAGCCGGCGCGGAACTCTTCGTCCTGCGATCGGACGAGATTCGGGCATTCGATACTCAGCTGCAAACCCTAACGGAAGACTTGCATACGCAGGAAATGACCCTGGCCAAAATGGATGAAGCCTACGCCGCCGAAGCAAATATTAAGAACGCGCAAGTGTCCCAGGCGGAAAGCGAGCTGCGATTTCGCGAGAAGCAAACCGCCAGCAATCGCGATTTGCTAAACCGGCTGGAGAAGCTTTCGAAAAGCGGCGGTTTTTCCCAGATCGATTTGATCAAGCTTCAGCTCGAGGCTGCTGGAGCGGAAAAAGATCAAGCCGTTGCCCAGCGAACACTCGAGCAGGTAAAACTCGAGCGGCAACAACTGGAAAATGAGAATTCGCGCAAACGCGCAGAGCAAGCCGGCGAGGTGCAGAAGTTGAAGATGAAACTCGGCGCTTTGAAAGGTGACCTCGAAAATTCGCAAAAGAGCTTGCTGACGATTCGCGCACCCTACGACGCCGTCATCATTTCCCTGGCTCAGCGCAATGTCGGCAGCGTTGTGCAAAGTGGGCAAGAGCTTTGCCAGCTTGGACGCACCGACGCCAAGCCGCTCGCGCGCTTGATGCTGAACGAGTCCGGCCTGGCAAAGTTAAAACCGGATCAATTGGTGCGGTTTTTCTTCGAAGCGTACCCGTATCAACGCTACGGCGCACTCAGCGGAAAGCTCGATTGGGTCAGCCCATCCGCAGTCGCGGCGGCGAGCGGTCAATATTTCACCGCGCTGGCGTCACTGGATGAAGCGGCTAATCGACACCATCTGTCGTTACGGCCTGGCATGAAAGGCGAAGCGCGAATTCGTGTCGGAAGCCGGACCTTAATCGAATATGCTTTCGAACCAATCCGGCAATTGCGCGAGGGAATTCGAAATTAATGGAATCGCGTCTCTCCAGTTTGAAGGTTGAAGATCTGCGAACGACGAACGCAGCGATGACGCGCTGCATCAGCCTGGCCAAGCTCGCGGCGAAATCAGACGTTCCAATTGTTTTGCTGGGCGAAACCGGCACCGGAAAAACGCTGCTGGCGCAAGCCATTCACAACTCCTCCGCTCGCGCCCAGGGTCCATTCATTTCTTTTAATGCTTCGGCGATGAGCGACACGTTGTTGGAAAGCCAGCTTTTCGGTCACGAAAAAGGCGCGTTCACCGGCGCGCAACAAGCCATTAAGGGTAAATTCGAACTCGCGAATGAAGGCACGATTTTCCTCGACGAAATTTCCGACATGAGTCCGCTGGCACAGGTAAAAATTTTGCGCGTGCTCGAATACGGCGAATTCGAGCGGCTCGGCTCTGAACGAATGTTGAAGACGGATGCGCGGATCATTTGCGCGACCAACGTTTCGTTGCGCGATCGAGTGCGTCAGGGAAAATTCCGCGAGGACCTTTATCATCGGCTCAACGGCCTGACAATTTTGATTCCCGCATTGCGCGATCGACGGGAAGAGTTGCCCGGATTGATCGCGAACGAGCTGAAAGTGTCGGCCCTGAGGCTGGGAAAAAAGATCACCGCGATTCATCCTGCGGCGATGGATTGCTTGTTGGTGCACGATTGGCGCGGCAATTTACGTGAGCTCAGTCATACCGTGCGAACGATGACTTTGTTTTGCGACGGTGACGTCATCATGCCAGAGCATGTTCATTTTCCGCCCGACCTCGAGCCGTTGCAAACCTCTGCGAATTCGTCGGAAAAAAATGCGAGCCACGCGCATCCTGATTACGACGGTGGCGATCTTTTGCTGGCAAGCGCGGTCAAGCGTCACGTGCGTTTTGTCTATAAGCAAGCGAACCAAAATCAGCGGCGAGCAGCCAAGCTTCTTGGCATCTCACGTGCCACCCTGAGCCGCCATTTGCGCGAGCTGAATCACAAGTGATCCGACTGTGATCGAAACGATACCAGATGGCCTAAATTCTGGGCCATCTTCAAATCCCATCAAAATGGTCGGAGAAGAATTTTAGCCAATGGCATTGGTACTGTAAGAAACTGTTGAACAAGTCATTAGATGGTCGATTAAAAGCTGCAAATTGCGGAAGAAATAAGGGCCAAAAATTCATGGCACAGATAGTGGTAATAGGGCGTACGTGAGTTCGTCGAAGGAAAAGAAGGACGCAGATTCTGGGGAGCGTGGAGCTCAACGGCAGAAGCGTTCGAAAGATAAGCTGATCCGTTTGGACGACCTGATCCCAGACGAGAAGGTTGTAGGCGGCGGCAAATATTTCGGCGCGGCTGACACACCCCAAAACCAAAAAAACAACTAACAAAACTAAGAAAGGTAATATGAGCGAAGAGAAGAAAGACAAACCGCAAGTTGATGTGCGTGATCTGAAGCCAACTAAAGACGCCAAGGGCGGTGGCAAGACGCAAAGCACCCGTAGCGGGCAAAGTACAACCAGGAACCAGTAACCCCGTAATCATTCGCCAGCGTCGCGCAGCGGTTTGAATCCGCTGTGCGGCCTGGGAATTCTTGGTTCTCCTCAAACAAGAATTTCCGCAGCCGGAATCTAGTAGCCATGCCTTGAGCCGCGCGAGCGGGTGTCGATCCCGCAGCGCGGCTCAATTTTTTTTCCACAATAGTATGCTCCTACGTCGCGACGATGTGTCAGCGGTAAGATGAAATACGAGGATCGAGCGTAAGAAATTGCCGCAAGTTTGCGGTAGCGAAATTGGCGCGGCCGGAATTCAGAACAGCGCTGTTTTCTGAATATGGGCGGGGCGAATGGGTGGACCTATTTGCCTACAATTCGCCGTAGTTTTCCTGAGCGCGAGAGGCATGATTTCACCGGTCACCTTCAGAGCGTAAATACTGGCTTCTGTATTGACCGCCGGGCCCGTCCATTTTTAGCACACCGTCTTTTTGTCAGGGTAATTCCGATCGCGCTTCTGCTCATATTTTTGGTCGCGGCGCTTTGGGATCCGTCGACTTGCATGGTTGACCAGCAACGGGGAAAAGCGCAAAAGTTTTGTCCCTGGCCAATTGTGGCATGGGCGCCGCTGTGGATATTGGAGTGATCCGTGAGCACGTACTGGGCTTTTTATCGATGCCGCTGGCGCGGCGGTTACGACTTTCGGAGACGAATTTATTTATGCAGGCGTTGGGCGCTATTCGTCTGGCGCGCCGCAGCGGAAACAGTATCCTGCGCATCGGACGATTTTGTTGGCGAATTTGCCTTGGGGGAGGAGGTAGCGGTGGGATACCAGCGCAACGAATTGGCTAAGGCGTAGTTTAATAAAAGCGAGATGGTATGCTTGTTAGCTGGGAATAGGACCAAGGTCCCATTGCTGCGACATGCGTCCGTAGTAATGACTGCTACTGTTCTTTTTAGACAAACCTAAAAAGCCTAAAAAATAAGACCGAAAACTATTGACGAGCAATCGTTAAAGTTGTAGCTCTAGTAAGCGTGGAAATTATAGCGTGTCCGCGTGGGAGAGTGACCGCGACCTTTAGTGTGGGAAAGGTTCTGGCCAAGAAATGACGCCAGCAACCACGGGCGGCAGCGTGTCTCGATCTCTCTTGGATCCCTGGGGCAAGAGAAATCAAAAAAAATCATGGAAGGCAGAATAAACAAAGTTCAAAAATCGAATCGTGAACCGCGTGTCAATCGCGTTGCGCCGGCGAATGGGAATGGAGAAGCGACCCCTGAGGTTACGCGTTTTCTCCATCAACTCGTCACCGAAGTGGCACGGGTTCATCGCGGCGATTCCGAAACGGCGTTTCCTTCGAATCCGTGCTCGCCCGCGGAACTCGCAGCCGCCTTGCCCATTTGGAAAAGGTTCATCGATCTGGCCGTGGTCACGCTCCTATTCCCGGTGTGGCTGCCGGTCATGACGTTGGTCGCACTGTGGGTCGCGGTCACGTCGCCTGGACCAATTTTTTATCGGCAACCGCGGATCGGATTCAAGGGTCGCCGTTTCATGCTCATAAAATTTCGCACCATGAAGGTGAATGCCGAGACTCATATTCATGAGGCTTACCTTGAGCATTTGATTGTTAGCGATCGTCCGATGATCAAATTGGACGCAACCGGAGATCCGCGTCTCATCCTTGGCGGGAAGTTTTTGAGAGCAACTGGTCTCGATGAATTACCGCAAATTTTCAATGTCCTGAAGGGAGAAATGAGTTTGGTCGGACCGCGACCTTGCACCGTTCTTGAATTTGAACGTTATGCGCCGGAACAACGGGCGCGCGTAAACGCCCTGCCCGGCCTCACCGGGTTGTGGCAGGTCAACGGTAAAAATCGGACAACGTTCCGCCAAATGATCGAGATGGATATCTTTTACTCGCGTAACATTTCTCTTTCATTGGATATAAAGATCATCCTGCGAACTCTGCCCGCGATCGTCGGCCAGTTTTTCGACTCTGTGCAACCATTGCCACGTTCTGGTGCTCAACCCACCCCGCCGGTAAAGACTTAAACGGCCAAACATGTCATCACCCATTAATGTTGGGGTAATCGGGTGCGGGTACTGGGGCCCGAACCTCGTCCGTAATTTCAAGGCGCTTACCAGTTGCCGTCTCAAGGCGATTTGTGACGTCAATGAGAGTCGATTGCGCCATTTGCGCACGTTGTATTCCGACATCGACGCGCACACCGATGCCGCCACCTTAATCAACGATCCTGAGGTCCATGCCCTCACCATCGCCACGCCGGTCGCCTATCATTACAATCTTGCCAAAGCGAGCTTGCTCGCCGGCAAACATACGCTCGTGGAAAAGCCCCTCGCTGCATCTTCGGCAGAGTGTGAGGAGTTGATCGAAATCGCCGACGAAAAAGGTGTTGTGCTGATGAGCGGCCATACTTTTCTCTACTCTTCTTCCGTCAGGAAAATCTGCGACATCATTAACGCCGGCGATATTGGCGACATCCGCTACATCAATGCGCGCCGCCTTAACCTGGGATTATTTCAAAAGGACATCAACGTCGTTTGGGATCTGGCGCCACATGATATTTCTATCATCCTGCACATCCTGGGTGAATTGCCACTGACAGTGAATTGCCAGGGCAACGCCCACGTGACCTCGGGAGTTGAAGACGTCACAAATCTTTCGCTTTCCTTCCGTAACAAGAAATTCGCGACCATCCAAAGTAGTTGGCTGGAGCCGCGGAAGGTTCGGGAAATGACCATCGTCGGAACGCGGCGGATGATCGTTTACGATGATCTACAGCCATTGGAAAAAATTCGAATTTATGACGTGCGAGTCGATCGCCCGCCGCATTACGATACCTTTGCCGAGTTTCATTACTCCTATCATTACGGGGACAGCTATATTCCCCACATTCAGCAAGAGGAACCGTTGAAGGTAGAGTGCCAGCATTTTATCGATTGCATCGAAAGCGGAATGGAGCCGACGACCAGCGGCCGCTCCGGCTTGGAACTGGTCACTATTCTGGAAGCGGCAACTGCTTCGCTCAAAGCAAATGGCGCACCGCTGAATTTCCTTCGCAAACGCGATGATGGCGTCGTGCCGCCGCGCCCGAGGCAAAGTCGCGGCGCCGTTCAGGTCGGACCTCTGGCCGTATGAGCGACGCCCGTGGGGCAAACCAACTAATCGCGCCAGACGTAAAGCTAGGGCGCGACGTGCGCATCTTTGGTTTCGTCAACCTCTATGGCTGCGAGATTGGCGACGAGACCAAGATTGGGTCTTTTGTCGAGATCCAAAAAAACGCCAGAATTGGCGCACGCTGCAAGATTTCAAGTCACACTTTTATTTGTGAAGGCGTGACTCTGGAAGACAACGTCTTTATCGGGCACGGTGTCACCTTCATCAACGACCGCTATCCCCGCGCAACCAACGGCAACGGCCAGTTGAAAACCGACGACGACTGGAGTTGCGAAGTAACCCTGATCAAACGGGGCGCCTCGATCGGTTCGGGCGTAACTTTACTTGGCGGAATCACGGTTGGCGAGAACGCAATCGTCGGCGCCGGTAGCGTTGTCACCGACGATGTCCCCGCCAATGCAACTGTTGCCGGAAACCCCGCCCGCCTGCTTAAGAATCGTTTTTCCTCTACCGATGAAAGTCCCATTCTTAGATCTTAAAGCCCATCACGCTCCTTTACGGGGCCATTTCAAAACCGCTATCGCCGAAGTGATCGATAGCGGCATTTTCGCTGGCGGCCCTGCGGTCGCAGATTTTGAGGAGGCATTCGCTGCCTTTTGCAAATGCGACTATGCGGTTGGTTTAGGTAGCGGAACCGAAGCCGTTTGGCTGGCGTTGCTGGCCTGCGGCGTCGGCCCGGGCGATGAAGTGATCACGGTGCCAAGCACTTTCATGGCAACGGCCGAGGCCATTACTTATTGCGGGGCGAAGCCCGTTTTCGTGGATGTTGACAAACGCACCTACACCATGGCTCCCGCTGCATTGGCTAACGCCCTAACGAGTCGTACGAAAGCTATCGTTCCGGTTCATCTCTTCGGCCAAACCGCCGATATGGATCCGATTCTAAAGTTTGCCCGCCAGCATGGCCTGGTCGTGATAGAAGATGCCGCCCAGGCGCACGGTGCCGAGTACAAGAATCGACGAGCTGGGTCGATGGGGGAAATCGGCTGTTTTAGTTTTTATCCGGGGAAAAACCTTGGCGCGCTTGGTGAAGCAGGTGCCATTGTCACAAATAACCTCGAACTGGCTGACAAGATTCGGGTGCTGCGCGACCACGGGCAGGCGCGGAAATATCATCACACCATCGTCGGCTGGAATTGCCGGATGGATGCGATTCAAGGTGCATGTCTCGCGATCAAGTTGCGACATCTTGACCGTGGCAACGACTTGCGCAGGACGCATGCGGCCAGATACAGCGCGGCATTTAAAGAGGTCGAAGAAGTCATTTCTCCGTTAGACGCCGAATACGCTCGTCATGTCTATCACATCTACGCCATTCGTGTGCAGGACCGCGATGAAGTGATGCGGCGGTTGGAACAGAAAGGGATCGGCTGCGGCGTGCATTACCCGGTTCCAGTGCATCTTCAGCAGGCTTATGTCAGCCTGGGTCATCAGCGCGGCGCGTTTCCGGTCTCGGAACAGATCGCGAACGAGTTTCTCTCGTTGCCAATGTTTCCTGAGCTTACCGAAGCACAGATCGATTTTGTGATCGAAACCGTTACAGAAACCGTTAGTGCGGGGGTAGTAGCCTGAAAGCGGTGAGGCAAATAGCAGACCAGGCAACGGCCGCGGCATCGGTTCCGGTCGCGCCATTGCTCCGATCTTTGCCACGGCTAGACGAGGAGGAGGACGTGCGCTCCAGCGGACTATCATTGAATGCGATCCTGATGAACCCTTTGGTGGATAGCGAGTGGGACGACGCCATCAAGATGCAGCCCGATGCGACCATCTTCCATTCAACGGCCTGGGCTCGTGTGTTGGTTGAGACCTATGGTCATCGCCCGTGCTATGTCCAAATGTCGCTGAATGGTAGCCCGCTCGCTCTCGTTCCAATGATGGAAGTCCAGAGTGTGCTGACGAGATCGCGCGGCGTTTGTCTACCATTTAGCGACTATTGTGCTCCGCTTACTTTTAGTAGCTTCGGGCACGAGCTTGTAACGCAAAAGTTACAGCAGATCGCGCGTGAGCGAGGCTGGAGCTACTTCGAGCTACGAAGCCATTCAATCATTCCCGTTGATGCGCCAGCTTCCGAGTCTTATTACGGCCACTTTCTTGATTTGAGAATCGGCCCGGCGGCGCTTATTTCGAATTTTTCGAGCTCGGTTCAGCGAGCGGTCCGCAAAGCGGAGCGCAGCGGACTAACTGTAAGCATTCAATCTACCCCGGACGCGATGGCTCAGTTCTACAAGCTGCATCTCAGGACCCGCCGCCGTCATGGAGTGCCGCCGCAACCGCGATCTTTTTTTATAAACATTCAACGGCATCTAATCAGCGCCGGTCTAGGTTTTATTGTTCTCGTCGAATGTCAAAAAGGCCCCATCGCCGCCGCCATATTTTTTAAGCTGGGGCACCATGCGGTTTATAAATTTGGCGCTTCTGATGAAAGATTGCAGGAGCTGCGCGCCAATAACCTCGCCATGTTTGAAGCAATAAAGCATTTGGCCGAGGGAGGCGCTGAAACTTTGCACTTCGGCAGGACCGACAAAGAAAATCAAGGCCTGCGGCGTTTCAAACTTTCGTGGGGCGCGACCGAAGAAATACTAGACTACGCTCGCTTTGATACGGCGAGAGCGTCTTGGAAGCGTTTGCGCGACAGCCGCTCCACACTTCACAAACGCATCTTTCGCGCCCTACCGGCCTCGCTTAATAGGCTGGCTGGTGCTATAATATACCCGCATCTCGATTGATGCACTTCCTCCCTTAATATATGCCTGAACATCGAACGGAACCTGAGCATTCTAATCTTAACTTAAACAACATCTTGTTCGCCATCTTCAAATGGAAGCGAACAATCATAGGCTTTACGCTGTTCGGCATTCTTGCTGCAGCGGCTGTGTATTTTTTCTATCCGGCAGTGTATGAGTCGGACGCGAGGCTGCTCGTTCGTTATGTTTTGGAAAGGAGCGGTTATGATCCCGTCGATGCCGTCCAGGGTCAGGGCACCCGGGGCGGCTCCGGGCTAACCATCGACGCTGTCATCGCAGCGGAGGTTTCCATTTTAACGAGTTGGGATTTGTCGGTTCAGGTAGCAGAGGCATTGGGACCCAATCGAGTGCTTCCTGATGCAAAAGCGCCAACCGTCGTGGGAGCTGCGGCCGCAATTAATTCCGGCATTTCTACTACTACGTCCAAGGGAAGCAACATCATGGGGGTCTCTTACACAAATAGGAAGCCGGAAGTTGCTCCTCTGGTTCTGAATGAGCTGGTCACTCGTTACTTTACCAAACATTTGGAAGTGCACAGGTCGGCTGGCGCCTTCGATTTCGTAAGCCAGCAAACTGATCAGATCCGCGGCCGCCTTAACCAAACGGAAGACGCGCTCAAGGTGCTAAAGGCCAAGGCGGGAGTGATGTCACTCCAGGATAGTATGACTAGCATAAGTGCGCAGTCTCAGCACTCGGAGGATCAATTAAGGGCGGCCGAAAGCGATCTGGCCGAGCAGCAAGCCAAAGTGAGACAGATCGAGCGAGGTGGAGGGCCAGTAAATTTGAACGAAACGGAGAAACCCAAGGATAACGCCGTTATGCCGTCGCCCCCCCAGGTGGCACCCCCCAAGGATACGGCCGAGTATCAGGCGTTGGTGACTAATCTGGCGCACTTGCGCCAGACTCAACTGGAGATGTCCGCCAAGTACACTGCCGAAAATCCGTTGGTGAAGATGAACCAGGCACATATTAACGATTTGGAGAATCAAAAACGGGATCTGGAAAAGAAATATCCCGAGCTCGCAAGTGCAGAAGCAAAGGGGCAGTTGGATTTACGGGTTGAGCGTGCGCGTCTTGCTGGGATGAAGTCAAAACTAGACGATCTGCGTCGGCAGAAGACCGAATTGCAAGATCGGATGAAACAGTTGGCCGACATCGGACCGCAAATTGCCAGTCTTGAGCGCAACAAGGATCTGGAGGAACAAAATTACAAGTATTATTCCGGGGCATTGCAAAAGGCGCGGATCGATGAAGCGCTCGATCCTTCCAAGATGCCGAACATTAGCGCAATCCAGCGACCGTCTCCCCCGGGATTGGTTACTAAGACTCGCAACAGGATCGTCCTGGGATTGGCGGGAGGTGGATTGGTTTTCGGAGCCGGTCTCGCTTTGCTGTTTGAGCTCATCCTGAGCCACACCTACAAACGCCGGTCGGAAATCGAGCTGCAGCTGCGTGCGCCAGTTATGCTGGCGATTCCTGCTCGAGGCATTAATGGCCGCTTAAAATTGCCTTGGAAAAATGGTCAGCGAGCCAGTAAGGAAACGCCGGAGCAGACGAAGCCCAGTGTTGCTCCCTGGGAAGTTGACCATTTCATCCGCCCCTATTCCGAAGCGATTCGAGATCGCCTCGGTTTATACTTCGAATTACATGGAGTTACCCACAAACCGAAGTTGATAGGCGTTACTGGCTTTGGCGAAGGCTCGGGAACTTCGACTCTCGCTGCCGGTGTAGCGTCCGCCCTTTCGGAAACCGGTGATGGTAAAGTTCTTCTTGTCGATGTGAATGCTGCCAATGGTGAAGTTCATCCATTCTTTGCCGGTCGCCCCGCTGCCTCTCTCACTGCGGCCATTGAACCACAAGCGGCGATGACTTCCGCCGCCGATAATCTTTACCTCGCAACAATTACGCGATCCGGGAACAAATCTGCCCATCTCGGACTTAAAAAATTCTTCGCTCTGGTGCCAAATCTCAAGGCTAGCGACTTTGACTACATTATTTTCGATATGCCGCCAATTAATCAAACCAGCCCAACCATCGGTTTGGCTGCGCTAATGGATAAAGTTCTTCTGGTGGTAGAAGCGGAGAAGACCAATCGCGATGTGGTAAAGCGCGGCTACCGCGAGCTCGTTGGTGCACGGGCGGATGTCTCGATCGTGCTTAATAAAGTCCGGTCCTATCTTCCGAAACGGCTAGAAGCTGAAGTTTAACAGCTTCAGTGCTCGCCTGCAGAGCTGGCTTAGAGAAAGACGTGTGATTCGAGATCCGTTGCCTTGTCTGCACCTCCACTTCGCTCAGGCGCTTGTGATATGCATTTCTGTTCCGCCCCCTTGATGCTACGGCATAGAGTTTACTACGGCCTTAAGCCGTTCGTTCCCCGATCCATCAGGCTTGGAATTCGCCGATGGTTTGCTGTTCGAAAACGGGAGCAGGTCCGCGATGTTTGGCCGATCATGCCGGCGTCTGAGCGTGGGCCTGAGCATTGGCGCGGATGGCCGGATGGGAAGCAATTTGCCCTGGTCTTGACGCACGATGTCGAAGGCAAAGAGGGTTTGGATAAATGCCGGGAGCTAATGCGAATCGAGCAGGAGCGAGGGTTTCGCTCCTCATTCAATTTCATTCCGGAGGGAGATTATAAGGTTCCCTCAGAATTAAGAGATGAATTAGTGAGGAATGGATTTGAAGTAGGAATACACGATCTTAAACACGATGGTCGACTCTTTCTATCGCGACGAGATTTTAGCCACAAAGCTGCGAGAATTAATCGTTATCTCCGCGACTGGAATGCGGCCGGATTTAGATCAGGGTTTATGCTCCACAAGCTGGATTGGCTTCACGAGCTCGATATTCAGTATGACGCCTCCACTTTCGATACCGACCCATTCGAGCCACAGCCAGAAGGACGCCACACGATTTTTCCCTTCTGGGTGCCTGCGCCTGTGGCGCGGCAATCAGAAGCTAATTCAGCCCGGAACCACTCGCCACGCTCGACCTCGGGCAGGTTTCGTACCGGCTACGTCGAGCTCCCATACACGCTTCCTCAGGATTTCACGCTTTTCTTATTGCTGAGGGAGCAGACGCCAGACATCTGGCTGCAGAAAATCGATTGGATTGCCAAACATGGCGGGATGGCACTAGTCAACGTGCATCCCGACTATTTGTGCTTGAATGGATCCACGCCCAAGGCAATGGAATATCCCTCTACTCATTACAAAGCGCTGCTTGATTACGTGAGGGAGCGCTACGACGGCGTTTTCTGGAACCCCACACCAAGGAAAGTGGCTCAGTTTTTTGCTGAAGCGACGAATGTTTCCAAGGCCAGCGAATCCTAGATCGCCGCAACAATTTCTCTGATGAATATCACAGTTTTCGGAATGGGGTACGTTGGCTCTGTGACCGCGGCTTGTTTGGCTGAGATGGGACATGCCGTGACCGGCGTAGATTTGCAACAGAACAAGTTATCCCTTATTAATTCAGGAAGAAGCCCGATCATTGAACCCGGTTTGGAGGATCTGATCCGCCGAGGAGTTGACGCCGGGCGTCTGCAAGCACTTAGGGAACTGGAGAAATTAGGGGACATTTCACTGGTCTGCGTTGGAACACCCAGCAATGAAAATGGAAGCCTGGGCCTTGGACAAGTGGAGAGGGTCGTCGAACAAATCGGCGAATTGTTGCGAAAGGCAGACAAATTCCATGTTGTCGTCATCCGTAGTACGGTGCTGCCAGGAACCGTAGAGAATATTATTTTGCCCTTGCTTGAGCAAAGGTCGGGTAAGCGGGCCGGGAAAGACTTCGGTATCTGCATGAATCCGGAATTCATGCGCGAAACCACCGCGATCGACGATTTTCGCCACCCGCCTTTTACTGTAATCGGAGCCCGCGACGACCGTTCTGCCGAGCGGGTTGCGACTATCTATTCCAACTTAGAATGTCCGATTGAGCGAACACCGATCCCGGTGGCTGAAATGATCAAGTATGCCTGCAACGCATTTCACGCCGTGAAAGTATGTTTTGCGAATGAGATCGGCAACCTGAGTAAGCGTATGGGTATTGATAGCCACAAGGTGATGGAGATCTTTTGTAAAGACACCAAGCTGAACATTTCCCCGTACTATCTTAGACCGGGGTTTGCTTTTGGCGGTTCTTGTTTGCCAAAGGATCTGCGCGCCATTCTCCACAAAGCGAAGCAACTGGACGTGGAATTACCGATGCTAAATTCTCTCCTCGAAAACAATCGCAAACAGATTGAATTAGCTTTCAACCTAATCCGCCGAACGGGAAAAAACCGGATTGGAGTGTTGGGACTGAGCTTTAAAACGGGCTCGGACGACATGCGCGAAAGCCCCATTGTTATGTTAATCGAGACCCTTATCGGTAAAGGGCACAAAGTAGCCATTTACGATGAAGAAGTTGGGCTGGCCAAACTAGTAGGCGCAAACAAACGCTATATTGAAGAGACGATACCTCATATTTCGTCATTGATGGTTTCATCTCCAAGAGAAGTTATCGAGGCCAGCGATGTTGTCGTTGTCAGCAAGAACAATCGTCGAATCCACGACGCGATTGCCAAACACGGGGATTCGAGAGTGGTAATCGATCTCGTTCGGCTGTATCCGGAACTGGTAAATGGCCCGCCTAATTACGAAGGCATATGTTGGTAGCATTCTGAGAAGGCAAGCCATCGGATTATGAAAGCAACCTCGGCCAGAGTCCTAATGATGGTTGAGAATCATTTTCCTCAGGACACCCGTGTCAAGAACGAGGCGGCTCTGCTCGCGGAGGCCGGCTATCATGTCTCGGTAATCGCGCTTCGAGGAAAAGGCCAGCCCATCACCGAGGTTGTAAACGGTGTTCAGGTTTATCGGGTACCAAAATTGGAACTTTTTAAGAAAACTTCAGCTGCAAACCTTAATCGGGCTGGTTTGCGTTTCCTGAAACTGAGATCTTCTCTCGGCTATCTTGTGGAATATTGCTACTTCACGGCCGCCTGTTTGGTCGTTAGCGCTTACATTCTCATGCGGCACGGTTTTGACGTGATTCATGCTCACAATCCTCCCGATACCCTCTTTTTCGTAGCTCTACCTTTCAAACTATTGGGAAAAAAATTCGTGTTCGATCACCATGATCTTTGTCCCGAACTTTACCGTTCCCGCTACAGAACCGGAGAAGACTTTTTCACCCGATTATTAAGGGTGTTCGAATGGTGCAGCCTCAAGCTAGCGGACGTCACGATAGCTACCAACGAATCCTATAAACAGGTGGAGATGAAACGCGCCAAGAAAGACCCTCAAACCATCTTTATTGTCAGAAATGGCCCCGACAAATTACGCATGTCTCCAGTTCCGCCTTCACCTCGCCTGAAGGCAATGAACAAATGTATTCTTTGCTACGTGGGTAGTCTTAATCCTCAGGACGGAGTCGATTATCTTCTTCGGTCTTTGCGCTACTTGTTACACGATTTGAAACGCTCGGATTTCCATTGCGTCATTATGGGGTCGGGTGACTCGTTGCAAGATTTGCGCGATCTCGCTGCGACGCTGCAACTGAATGGTTGTGTCGAATTGACGGGCTTTATCCCCGATGAAGATTTGCAGGCCAACCTCGCGGCTGCGGATATTTGCGTTGACCCCGATCCTTCCAGCCCACTGAACGACGTGTCGACTTGGATCAAGGTCATGGAATACATGGCGTATGCAAAGCCTATCGTGTCTTTCGACCTCAAAGAAACCCGATTTTCTGCTGGAGAGGCTGCGATGTATGTTAAGCCAAACGGCGAGCCAGAATTCGCGCAAACGATCGTTCAACTCATGGAACAGCCTGAGCTTCGAAAGAAAATGGGAACTTATGGTCGTCAGCGGGTTGAACAAGAATTGCAGTGGACTAAGGTGGGCCCAAACCTCCTGGCTGCATATGAAACACTCCTGGCCGAGAAATAACCACCGCAGAATTTGGTCCGAAGCAAGCCTTCAATGCTCGCATAGAAATCCTTCTCTCGGATAAGCGCCCCATATCCATTCTCGAGCGTATCCGTCTGTTTCGCCAAAGAGCTAGGTGCGGCAAAGATCCTTTTAGAGGCCATTCAGCCCGGATGCGCAATTAAATGCTTATCATCAATGCTGACGATTGGGGTCGCTCTGTCGCGGAAACCAATGCTGCCCTTAGATGTTACAAAGAGGCGAGGATTACGTCTGCCAGCGCGATGGTGTTCATGGCGGATTCCGAGCGCGCGGCCGAGCTGGCGAAAGAAAATGATTTGGATGTCGGGTTGCATCTCAACTTTACCGAACCGTTCACGGGAGGAAATTATCTCACCGAATTAGGCGAGCAGCATGCGAGGACTGTCCGCTATCTCACGGGGAACGAGTACGCTCAGCTCGTATATAATCCATTCCTGCGAGGCGCGTTTTCTTATTCATACGAAGCACAGTATCAGGAGTTCGCGCGGCTATTTGGGAACCCGCCGTCACATATCGACGGCCATCATCACATGCATCTTTGCGCCAATCTTGTTTTCAGCAATTTGATTCCCGCAGGTACGAAGCAGCGCCGTAACTTTTCTTTTTGGCCTGGTGAGAAAAACATCTTAAACCGAACCTACCGGTCGCTGATTGATCGCTGGTTGGCTCGGAGATACCAGCTTCCGGACTATTTCTTTGACCTGGCGCAATGCATTCAGCAGAAGAAATTAGACCGAGTGACAGCATTGGCTAAGTCAAGCAATGTTGAGCTCATGACCCATCCCATCGTCGCTTCTGAAGCAGCCTACCTTATGGGCCACGAATTCGCGGCAATCTTGCGGAAAGTTGAAGAAGGCACTTATGCCCGAATGGGATCAGTATCTGATCAACTGGCATCGCCGCTCTTTGTGGAAGGAAACCACCTTCCCGGCTAAGCCCAATTCAAGTTCGCCAAATTTAATTCTCAACACAAGATGCCGCCACCCCTAGCTGCTTTTCTCACGGTTGGTTTCATGGTTTTCCTTTTCCGACGAGACATTCGGGAAAAACCCAATGTCAGCGGCGCGTTCTGGCTTCCCCTTCTTTGGACGGTGATCGTCTGCTCGAGAGGGCTTTCCGGATGGCTTAAGATCTTCGGCTTGCCCGTGACCGGCGCTATTTCAGTGGAAGAGGGAAGTCCGCTGGATGCGTGGTTTTACTTCCTTTTGATTGCGGTGGGCATTTATATCCTCAATAAGAGACAAGTCCGTCTTTCGGAAATTGTGCAAAACAACGGTTGGATCATCGCTTTTTTGCTTTACTGCTTGATTTCCATAGTCTGGTCTGATTTTCCCTTGGTGGCTTTCAAGCGCTGGATCAAAATTCTTGGTAATCCGATTATGGCGCTAATCGTCCTTACCGAACCGGATCCCGAGGAAGCATTCAAACAATTGATGAAACGATGCGCCTACGTGGTCGTGCCGGTTTCCATTCTCTTCATTAAGTACTACCCTCAATGGGGGCGGACTTACGACCAATGGAGTGGTGTCCAAATCACCAACGGCATCGCCGTAGGCAAAAACCTGTTGGGCGCCGATTGTCTAATCCTGGGGCTCTTTTTCTTCTGGTATTTGCTGCAAACCTGGCAAACCGAGCGGAGCACTTCGAAACGAAAGGAGCTTTTGCTCATCGCCGGATTCCTGCTTGGTATTTGCTGGGTTCTTAGACTGGCGCACAGTGCCACTTCCTCCATCGCTCTGTTTATGGGGATCCTCACGATCGTGTTTGTTGGCCTCCGTTCAATAAACAAAAGTCTTATTGGGACATACATATTAGGGGCTCTCGTTCTCCTGGCTGTGGCAGAACTAGGATTCGGGCTTTCACGACATGTGTCCGAGGCTTTGGGTAGGAGCTCTACCCTGTCGGGAAGAACAGAGCTGTGGGCGCAGCTCCTGAAATTTCATACGAATCCGATTTTCGGGACGGGGTTTGAAAGCTTTTGGTTAGGAGATAGGCTCCAGCGGCTGGCAGAGATTTACTGGTGGCATCCCAATGAGGCCCATAACGGTTATTTGGAAATCTATTTGACCCTGGGACTAGTCGGGCTGTTTATCCTAGCTGGGATTTTTATTCAAACGTTCTGGAAAATACGCTTTGAGCTTTTTCGAAATTTCCAATGGGGGCGATATCGATTGGGTTTCTTCGTGGCAGTCCTGCTCTGCAATTACACCGAAGCGGCCGTCCGGGCATTTCACCCCGTCTGGTTCGTTTTCTATATTATTGCCATTGACTATCCACGGACCCGCCTCGGGACTGCGGAGCGCTCTCTCGGCCGGACCCCGTCGGAAGAAAAAAGTGAATTTGCCTACGCCGAAGAACAACTCTAAGGTCGGCGTCCTGCTGGCACGGATATTGCAGTCAAAAGCTTAGCGTTATGAAGCATCTTGGAAATTATAGGGATTTCGGACAAGCGGCAGCGGAGGTTCATGCGCGGCTTTCGGCTCACTTAGACGCGCGTGGTAGCGCCGCTCACCTGGCAGGACGCCATGGGGCTTCCGAATTCGGTTCGCCGTTTCGGCGACCGAATTATGCGCTTTTGAGCTCAGTCCTCGCCGCACTGCTCTTGGCTATTTCTGGCGCGGCGCAAGCGGCAAGCATTGACGCTCGTAGCCCTTCCTTCGCCGACGTAAGCACCGCCGTAGCCGCTGCCGCGAAAGGTGACACCGTAATCGTTCCGGCTGGAACCGCGAGTTGGACTAAAACTCTTGTTATCAATAAGCCTATTACGTTAATCGGACAGACCACGGTAAACTACACTAACGAAACGGCTAGTGATCAAACAATTATTTTGGATGACGTGTCGCGTTCGATTAGTCCCCCGGCTCCTATTATACATGCTATAGTTACAAGCGGAGATATGGCCGTGGAGCCCAAGGTGCCGTTACTCCAAATAAAAGGGTTCACTTTTAGGGTCAGCCCCAATACTACATCGGGCGCTGAAAATGGCGCCATTATGTTGACCGGCACCTGTCCAGCAGTTCGAATTAGTAATTGTCATTTTGACAGGCTATACCAAAGATCAGTTAATACTTATGGGTGGATGTATGGCGTGATGGATAACTGTTTGCACACTTTTACTCAGCGCGTTTTACTCGGCACGATGGGAATGGCCAATTACAACGGACTTCAATACGGCGACGGTTCCTGGGCGGAAGATGCTCATTGGGGCAGCTACAAATTTTTCTTTGTAGAAAACAATGTAGTCCACAATGTGGTCAAAGCTGGTGGAAATATGGACGCCAAAAGAGGCGCTCGCTACGTCCTCCGTAATAGCAAGTTTTATGACTGCTCTGTTATCCAGACACACGGAACCGAAGGAGACCGGGACAGGGGATGCCGGGCGATCGAATTCTACAACA
>Ga0209376_1000283_pt1 | contig 56760 bp, 43 predicted proteins | sample GraSoiAngelo_134_FD_185891 | JGI IMG/M metagenome (GOLD analysis project Ga0209376, IMG submission 185891) | Grasslands soil microbial communities from the Angelo Coastal Reserve, California, USA - 14_0929_05_30cm (SPAdes) (version 2) | ecosystem: Environmental > Terrestrial > Soil > Grasslands ...
GTCGCTGCCGCCGCCCCCGCCGCCCCCGCCGGCCCCGGTGGCGTCGGTGGTGGTAAGTCCGGCGTCTGCCAGTGTGCCGGTGGGCGCGACGGTACAGCTCACGGCGAGCCTGAAGGACGCAAGCGGGAACATGCTGACGGGCCGAACGATCGCGTGGGCGACGAGTGCGGCGGGCGTGGCGACGGTGAGCGCGAGCGGGCTGGTCACGGGGCCGGCGGCCGGGACGGCGACGATCACGGCGACGAGTGAGGGGAAGAGCGGCACGGCGACGGTGACGGTGACGTCGCTGCCGCCGCCCCCGCCGGCCCCGGTGGCGTCGGTGGTGGTAAGTCCGGCGTCTGCCAGTGTGCCGGTGGGCGCGACGGTACAGCTCACGGCGAGCCTGAAGGACGCTAGCGGGAACGTGCTGACGGGCCGAACGATCGCGTGGGGGACGAGTGCGGCGGGCGTGGCGACGGTGAGCGCGAGCGGGCTGGTCACGGGGTCGGCGGCCGGGACGGCGACGATCACGGCGACGAGTGAGGGGAAGAGCGGCACGGCGCTCATTGTCGTGGCGAGCGCCCCTCCGCCGGGTACCAATCCCAACGAGCCCTCAGGCTACACCCGATTCGCGGAGCATGATTTCTCCACTCCGATCACGCAAAGCACGCCGAGCGCGACCGGGCTCATGGGCTTGTGGGCAATTGATGATCCCACCCTCTTGCCCAACATGACCTATGCGGTGGACCTCGGTGCTCCTCGGAGCGCCCCTCAGGTCTTTCAAGGCAAGTTCCCGGCCGGGCTCCAGGGTGGCTTCACTTCGATCAAGTGGCAGGGCTGGGACGCGGCAGCGGACGGGAATAGCTATGGGACCGAAATGCGAGAGATTTATCTCTCGATGTGGATCAAGATTGTTGGCCCTGACTATGAGAACCAACCTGTTGCCGGGACGAAGATGGGATTCTTCGGTTACGCCGAGCCTAAGAGCAGCCCGGGGAATCAGGGCGTCCCCAAGATCAAGGTGGACAGTCCTCAGATACGCAGCGACTTCAACCTGCGGTTCGAGCAGCAGAATACAGTGGACCGCATTCTCGACCAAAACGTTGATACGCGCCGGCTCATGACGTGCGGCGTCTGGCACCGTTGGGAGATGGTCCTAAGGCTCAACACGCTGGGCGTGACCGATGGCGTGTTGCGGTGGTGGGTGGATGGTACGCTCATCATGGACTACAGTGACGTAACATACATCACGCCTGGCAACACCTTGGGCTTCTACACGTTCAAGTTCTGGCCCTACTGGGGCGGCATCGGCGGCTCAAAGACCCGGGACGACTACATGCAGGTGGACCATATCTACATCTCGGGCATCAAGAAATAAGCTCTACGCCACGACGCGAATGGGGTGTGGTGGAGACGCCACACCCCATTTTTTTGGTGCCCGGCGGACATTGCTGGTACGTTCCGTGCGCCACGTAGATTCTGCGCGTGCTCATCGGGGAGTGACTAGGGGTCATGTTCGCCATGGTGGTGACGGTGGTGTCGGCTGGCGTCGCGCTGCTCCTAGCCTTGCCGGCAATCTCGGATCTGTTATGTCTCCTTCGCCCCAGGACGGGGCGGCGTGAGCCGGCGCCGGGCACGTCGCTTCCTCGGCTGCTCTTCCTCGTTCCCGCTCACGACGAAGAGCTTCTGGTCACGGCGTGTGTGCAGTCGATCCAGGCGCTCGACTACCCTGCGGGGACATTCCGCACCGTCGTCATTGCGGATAACTGTGCTGATCGCACGGTCGAGCTCGCGCGAGCAGCGGGCGCCGAGTGTCTGGAGCGGCGTGATCCGCTGGCGCCTGGAAAGCCCCAGGCCGTCGGTTGGGCGCTGAGGCAGCTAGCGCTGGGAGACTACGACGCCTGCGTGATCGTGGACGCCGACACCGTCGTCGACCGAGCCTTCGCTCGCGCCCTGGCCCGCTGGGCGCCGTTGCGCGGCAAGCTGCTGCAGGCGTGCGAGCGGCCCCTGAACGAGACGGACAGTTGGCTGACGCGCCTGGCCGGCCTGCTGGCTCGGCGCCGGGGAGAGGTTGCCCTCCCCCTGAAGGAGTCTGCGGGTTTGAACTGTCCGCTCACCTGCGATGGTACGTGCATCGGCGGTGACATTCTCGTGCGGGACGGTTGGCAGGCCACCTCACTCACCGAGAACTGGGAGTTGTATGCGAGGTATACCGTCGCCGGGGTGCCGATACATTTCGCGCGCGAAGCTCAGATCCACTATCAGGAGGCTCGCACTCTCCGGCAAGCGGCGACGCAGCGCCGTCGTTGGCTGGCAGGCCGACTCTGGGTGCTGCGACACTGGGGCGGGGCTCTGATCCGCAGCTCTCACATCACCCCTCATCAGAAGCTCGACGCGCTGTGCGAGCTCGGAGCACCGAGTCCCGTCTTGCATCTCGCGCTGGCCCTGATCCTCGCGGCGATCACGCTTACATGGCTGCCGCGGCCTGCCGGAACGGCGATCGCGGCGCTGGCCGTGGGGTCGCTGGGCTCGCAGGTAGTGGCAACCCTTGTCGCGTTGCGTCGGCACCCTCGTCCGTGGGCCACGCTGAGCGCCTTGCTCATGCTGCCCGTCTACGGTGTGTGGAGGCTCTTCCTCACGGTACTGACGCTGCTCACCCTGCGTGACACCCGCTGGAGGAAGACCGAGCACCACGGCGACGCACTGCCGGCTGCGGCAGGCGACCGGACCGGGTGACGCCACCACGCGAGCGTGCCCGTCGGGGCTTGGCACACGTCGGCATCTACCGCGCCGCGGTAGCGGCCGCGTACCGTGTGGGCGTTCTGAGCCGCGTGCCCTACTGGGTACGGCGCTGGCGTGACGCGGCGGTCATCGTTTCCTACCACAACGTGGTGCCGGACGGAGCGCTGCGCGGGGAGCGGTTGTTGCATGTGCCCCTCGGCACGTTTCGCGCGCAAGTCGAGCGTCTCGCACAGGCGTTTCGCTTCGTTCCACTGGGCGACTTGCTGGCGCGGCACCGCGCGGGGCGGTCGATTCGGGGCCTGGCAGCGATCTCATTCGACGACGGCTACCGGGGCGTGCTGCGTCACGCCCTTCCCGTCCTGCGCCAGCTCGGGCTTCCCGCCACAGTGTTCGTCGTCGCAGGGGCGCTTGCCAGGACCGAGCCGTTCTGGTGGGATCGGCTGGCCGACGCCGCGGACGGGGCGGTGCCCGACCGCGAGCGTTGGCTGACAGACTTGGCGGGAGAAGAGGCGCGGATCCTCTGTGCCGCGCATCGGCGCCGCCCCGAGCGCACGTGGAGCGACGATTACCTCCCGGCGAGCGCGGCCGAGCTGGCGGCAGTGGCCGATGAGACGGGCGTGTCGCTGGGTCTGCATACGGTAACGCACCCCAACCTGATCCGGGTGTCGAGCGAGCGGTGCGTGGCGGAGCTAAACGGCTGCTGGACGATGCTGCGCGAGCGCTTCCCGGCAGTGCTCCCCGTTGTCGCGTATCCCTACGGGATGGTCGATGCCGCGGTGAGTAGCGCCGCGGCAGGCCGCGGATTCGGCGGCGTCACGCTCGTTGGGCGACCCCTAACGCCCCGTGATGCGCCGACTCTCATTCCCCGCTTATTCGTCGGGCCAGGGATGAGCCCTGATGCCCTCGAGGTCGCGGCCGTGGGTCTTCGCCTGCTCCGGTGACCGCACCGGTAGGCGACGACGCGGCGGCGCTCCGCCGCGGTGATTGCGTCAGCACAAGGGGCGCCAGCGCCTGAATGCGCGTGGTGTCGACCGGTTGAGGGGCGAATGCCCGCGCCGGGTTCATCGCGGGCCGCCGTGGGTGCAACACCTTTTGCAGGGCGATGCTGAGCCACGCCAGGGGAAGCAGCAGGGCGCGCGGCAGCCATACAACCGTGAGATCCGGATTGGTGCGACGCAATAGTGTCACGAGGTCACGCTTCGTCGGCGGCTGGGGCGCGACGAGGTGGAGCGTCTCCGGCGCCTCGTCGAAGTGTAGGGCGAGCCAAGCGAGCGTTCGCGCCGCGAGGCTGCGCTCGACCACCGCTAGCTGATCCCTCGGTGACCCGACCGCGACAAACACGGGTCCCACGCGCCGCCCCAGCCGGCCTGGCGGATCAAAATGGCGCGAGTCGATGATCGCCCCGGGCCGCACGACCTTGACCTGAAGCCCCAGCTCTTCCCCGAGCCGGAGCGCCAGGCGCTCCGATTCGAGTTTGCCCCAGACATAGGGTCCACGGTCCTGCGAGTTCGGCGCCGGCGGCGTGCTCTCGTCCGGCGCGGCCTTGCGCTGCGATGCGCCATCGGCGAGCACGCCGAGGCTCGAGACGTGCACGATCGCCCTCACCCTTGCTGCGGCGGCGGCCGAGAGGAGGTGACGCGTCGCGTCGATAGAATTGCGCTGATGCGCATCCCAACTGCCTCGCGTCTCGGCTGCGCAGTGCACCACCACGCGGCAGCCCCGCAGCGCCCCGGTCGCGAGCGGCGCGCCCAGGTCGGCGACGACATATTCCACGCCGGGGATTTGCTCCCACGGGGCTGGCTCCCGTCGCACCACCGCGCGCACGGCGGTGCCGGCGTGCGTCAGCTCGCGCACGACCTCGCTCCCGAGCAACCCCGTGGCTCCGGTAACCGCGACGGCACTGCCGCCGGTGGCGATCGTCGGAGGAACGGGGCGGACGGGGGCGGCGGTGCCCGTGGTGGGAAGGATGACGGCGGCAATCTGGTCACAGATGCGCTGCGTCGCCAGGATGCTGTCTGGGGAGACCGGCGGCGCGCTCCCGGACTGGATCGCGCGGTAGAATGCCGCGGTGATCTCGGTCAGGCCGGGGTAGCTACGTTGGCGGGGGATCACTCGAGTGCTCAGCGTCGACGTCGCCTCGCCCACCAACTGACGAGCGAGGCGGAATGGCGCGAGCACCTTGTCGATGCCGGAAGTCCCTGGACCGAGGAGCCGCTGCACAGTCCCGACGACGAAGTCGCACTGTGCCATGCCGTGCGACCCGACGAGTCGCAGATAGTGCTGGACCGGTCGACCCTCGAGCGTGACCACGAGCGTGCCGGTCAGGCGACCGCACCGCACGAGCGCGTGCACCGTGCCCTGTGGGCCGACCTCGATCGCTATGAGGTCTATCGGACTGCGGGCGTCTCCCTGTCGCAAGAAGTGCTCGAGCAGGTACACCGGGTGAGGGAGGATGTCGAGCAGCTGGTGATGGGGGGCAAGCGGGGCGGTCCCCGTGGGGCGAGGCCCGGCAGGCGTGAAGGCGAAGAAACTCTCCACGTGCACCACGTCGCCGAGATACGGGAGCAATGCCTGGGCACGCACCGCGGGCCGCTCGAACAGGCACTGGTGACCGGGGCAAACCTGCAGCCCTTGCCGCGAGGCGAGTGAGAGCACTTGCTCGGCCGCTACCGTGGATTCGGCGAATGGCTTTTCAACGTAGACGTGGCAACCGGCCCCGAGGGCGGCCCGGGCGAGTGTCGCGTGGGTATTGGCCGGGGTGCACACGTGCACGACGTCAACGGCCACCGTCGCGAGCAGCTCCTCGAGTGATGGGAACTCCCGCACGCCAAGGGACGCCTGACGGACTGACGCGAGCGAAGCGGGCACGGGGTCGGCGACGGCGACGAGCTGCGCGAGACCGCCGCTCCGGGCGATGGCGCGGGCGTGGTGGAGGGCCATCCGACCGCCCCCAGCGAGGGCGACCCGCAGAGGTCTGGTGAAATCGCGTGCGTGGACCGCCACTCAAAGACCTCCCGCGCTGGGCGTTGACAAACGGCGTCCCCGGGGGTCCGCAAGATGCGCACCAATCGCCTGTTCGGTGTCGGCGACGTTGCCGATGTCGCGCTCACGCAACAGAGGCAGCCTCCGGCCTGAGTGACAGGTGCCGCGGGCACCTCGTGGCGAGACGAAATCGGGAACTGCGCCCGGTGCGGCGGCATCCGGCCCCGTTCTTGCACCTCCGAGCGGGGTACCTCCGGGCCAGTGCGAGGCTTGGCCGCGCCACCCGCGCGGGACCGGAATGTTCGGAGGATCCGCGTGTTTAGAACCGCAACGACGACATCGCTCGGCTCGCTTCCGCGAGCCAGGCCGGCAGCGATTGGTCGCACCGGCTTACGCCTTTCACGCGATCCGTTCAGGGCAATTCTGTTCGTGATCACCGTCCTGACGGTGAGCCGCGTGCATCAGCATTTTCCCCTGCTCGCCAAGGCTCGGCCCGTCCTAGTGTTGTACATGCTCACCGCGGCATTCATCGTGTTGGCCCCGCGCTCGGTTTCGATGACAACCCTCTTCCGAACCTGGCCTCCAAAGGTCGTCGCTGCACTGGGAGTTGTGGCGTGCATCTCGGCGCTTTTCGGGATCTCGTTCGGCGGAGCGGCATCGTTTCTCGTCAGCGTCTATTCGTCCGTCCTGGTGTACGCATTTCTGCTGTTCATTGGAATCCGGAATGCGCGCGAGCTGTACACGTTCGTGTGGGCGTTCCTGGTAGGCGTTGCACTGCTCGTATGGCAGGCGCTCGCCGTGTTTCACCTCTTGCCGGTCCCGGGCCAGTCGATCGCACGCCTTGCCGAGATGTACACGTACGACTCGAACGACCTAGGCTGCGTGCTGATTGTGGGACTAGTACTGGCCGTCCTGACGCTCCTTGTCGCCGGGAAGAAGGGCAAGGTGACAAGTGCAATGCTGCTCGTCGGCATCGGCGTCGCGCTCGCCCGTTCCGGCTCGCGGGGCGCGTTCGTCGGGTTGATCGGGACGGGGTGCGCGCTGCTGCTGTTGCTCAAGCGGGTGTCCCTGATGAAGCGGGTGGGCTTTGTTGCGATCGTTGGTGGTGGCCTGGCCGTGGCCGCGCCCCCCGGCTACTGGGAACAAATCGGCACCGTGTTGAGCCCCACGAAAGACTACAACTGGCAGTCTGGGGACGGCCGCCGTGAAATCTGGGCCCGCGGAATTGGGTACATGCTTGACTATCCCGCCTTCGGTATCGGGATCAACAACTTCGAGCGCGCCGAAGGCACGATCTCCGACAAGGCGCGGCGCAGCTTTGCGGGTGACCCGATCCGCTGGGTGGCGCCGCACAACTCCTTTGTACAGGTCGGCGCCGAACTGGGTTTGCCTGGGCTGATCCTGTGGAGCTCCCTGATCGTCGGCGGGATCGTTGGCATGTCCCGTTTGCGGCGCCGCCTACCTCCGGCCTGGGCGCACGGGGACGCCGAGGAGCGGCTTCTCTACCTGGCGACCTTTCATCTCCCACTGGCGTTGATCGGGTTCGCGATTACGGCTTCCTTCGTCTCGTTTGCGTACCTCGACCTGGTCTACATGCTCGCCGCTTTCGTGGCAGGTGTGTACGTGGCTGCCAGCGAGAAGGCGCGGCGGACGGCGGCGACGCAAGTCCGTTAGTCGCCCGCTCGATTCAGTGACCCGCTCTCTCGGGGACGTCGACGCGCTGGCTCGTGGTGCGCGAGTAGTGCAACCCGGGGACCGGCCCTCGGTCCCGCGCATCCGCGTGCTCCACGTCGTGCTTGATCTGCACGCCGGCGGCCTGGAGCGGCTCGTGGCTGATCTGGTCCGGCGCGTCGATCCGGTGCGGTTTGACAACCACGTGCTCGCCCTGCGCTTCCTCGGCCGGAATGCGCGCGGCCTCGAGCAGGCCGGTCGTTTGCACGTGGCCCGTCCGCTGCCACGTTGGACCATGGTGTGGCCCTTGCCGCTGACTCGGCAGATCCGGGCAATCGCCCCCGATGTCGTGCATACACACAGTGGCGTGTGGTACAAGGCCTCCCTGGCGGCGCGCCAGGCAGGGGTGCGGCGATTAATTCACACGGATCATGGCCGCGTCGACCCCGATCGATGGGGGGGGCGCTTGCTGGATAGGCTGGCGGCGCGCCGGACCGATGTGGTGGTGGCGGTGTCCGAAGCGCTGGCGCAGCAACTGGCGGCGACAGGCGTCGCCGAGGCGCGGCGGCTGCGCGTGGTGCCGAACGGCGTCGACACCGAGCGGTTCGGCCCGCGGCCAGGCGGCGCCAGTGTGCGCCGTGAACTCGCACTGGACGATGTCACCCCGATCATCGGCAGCGTCGGACGGTTCGACGCCGTGAAACGGTATGACCTGATGATCGAGGCCTTCGCGTGCCTCCGCGCGGCATGGCGCGACGGCCCCGCTCCCGTCTTGGTCATGATGGGCGAGGGGCCTGAAGGGGCTCGTCTCGCGGCGCTGGTGGAGACGCATCACCTGCAGGGCGCTGTCCGCCTGTTCGGATGGCGTGATGATGTCGAGCGCCTTCTGACGGCCTTCGATGTTTTCACACTCGCCTCGCGGAGTGAGGGGACGTCAGTCAGCCTGTTGGAGGCGATGAGCGCCGGGATTTGTCCGGTCGTCACGGACGTAGGCGGCAATCGCGCGGTGCTCGGTGCGGAGCTCCGTCATCGTCTCGTCCCGGCGGGGGACGCGCGGGCGTTGGCGGCTGCATGGGAGGCGGCGCTGGCGGATGGGCAGGGTCGACGTGTCGACGGGGCGGCGGCGCGGCGACGCGTGGAGCAGCGGTTCTCCCTCGACGCCATGGTCCGCGCCTACGAACGCCTCTACGTGGGGGAGGCGGACACCGATTCCGCGACGACCTGATCGGCCGACCCCGCTGCCTGTAGCTGTGCTGCTGCCTCGCTCACGGTGGCGAAGGTCACCGAAGCCAGCCGAGTGAGATTCTCCACGTAGGACGCGATCGTGCGATAAAAGCGCTCGACGCCAGGCGCATCGGTGACGAACGGACTGAGGCCGGGCCGCAGGCTGGGACTGTGAAAAAAGAGGTGCAGGTGGCGGCAGCCGCCCTCGATGAGGCGGCGGGACAGCGTCAGCATATCTGCGACGGAATGGGTCTCGGGGCTGAGGAGAATCCGCGTGATCAGCCCGAGCCGGGAAGCGATGCCGAGGAGGTGGAGCGAGTGCAGCGGCCGGGCGGTCAGCAGCCGGTAGACACTGCCCCAAACGCCGAACGGCAACCGGCTGTAGCCGATCGACATGGGGAGCTCCATCAAGGCGCCCCCGGGCTCTGGAGTGCGGACGTCGCCCCCTCCGCCTAGGCGGTACATGTCGAGCGGGGCCCCGACAAACGTCGGGCCGTCATCGAACGCTTCCCAACTGACAAACGGGGTCACGCTGCTGTCGACCTGGTAGCCGGACCGAATCAAGGCGGGGACCGTCTCTCGGCCGAGACCATACCGGCCGGCCCGGAACGCGAGCGGTTGTGTACCGATGACGTCCCGCAACGTGGCTGTCAGTCGCTCGAGCTTCGCGAGTTGCAGCGCGGGCGGCAGATTCTTGAGCATGGAGTTGCGGGCCAAGAACGGCTCGTCGAGCGGCGGCGTGTTCCACGGATGCAGGTGGGCGCCGATCTCCGCTCCGCCCGTGCGTAGCTGCCGCAGCGTAGCCGCTGCCCACTCGCGGATCGCCACCTGATACGTCGCGAAGTAGGTCGCCCGCACCCCGAGCTGTTGAAACAGGACGTCGAGGCGCGGGAGCTCGCGGATGTTCTCGATCGTGACGCCCTCGCGGCAGGGCTGCCAGTTATCCTCCTCGGTGTCGACGGAGACGATCAGGAGAATCGGAGGTGACATGCGACGTGCTCACACGGAGGCGGGATCTGGCCGCGTACGTTCGTCATGATTGTGTGCCAACAGCCGAGAGCGTAGACGCCCCGCGAGATCGAGGCCGCGGAGCCACTGGCCGCGCCAGTTCGGCCGAAAAGCTACGAGCTCGACCGTCACACGGCGCGAGGCGGTCCACTGCATCTTGTACGGTTCAGCCCCCCTCAGGAAATCGAACCGCCGATAGCCCCGCTCGATCGCGCGGCGGATCATCATCGCCATGAGCACGTGCCCGACGCTCTCCGCCGCCCAGCGGGGATCGCGGCCGCTTTGATAGAAATAGACGGTGTCGCGATGCGCAAAACCATACCACGCTGCCGCGGGGTCCCCGTCGAGCTCCAGCGTAGATAGCCACAACTGGCCGCGGCGCGCTGCTTCTCGGACAAAGCAATGGTGCAACTGCTCTATCCGGGGATCACTAAAGGTGCCGGCGCCCGACCACCGCAGTTGGTGCAACGCGACCAGGCGGCGCCAGCCTTCATCGAGTCGTTCCGGGCCGTAGTCGACGACGACCACGGCATGATTGCGCCTGAGGTTTCGCTCCTTGCGCCGCAGGTTCTGGCGCCTCGCCGCGCTCAAGGAGGCGAGGTATTCCTCCCAGCTGCTCGGCAGCTCGAGGTACGGGCAGCTCCGCAGCGCCTCGCGTCGAATGGCGCAGCCGCGGCGGGTCAGCGCGGCGGCAAGCCGGGTGGCGTTCGTCGCGTCCGGGGCGAGGTTGCTCAGGACCATCACATCCCAGGGCAGGGCCTTCAGCGCCGTGACAACCGCACCAAGGTCTGCCTCGGGCGCCGCCAGCACATCCAAGTGATCCGGACAACCGATATCGCCGATAGCCCAGGTCAGGGCCGACACCCGCCGGCGGCGTAGCGTGACGTCGCGGACCGCAACCGGGAGTAGAGCTTCTACCGCCCCACCCGCGCCGCGTAGTAGCACTGCCTGGCTGGTGCGTACGTCCTCCGGTGGCGCCGAGTTAGCCCACGCCCAGTGCCACGCCCAGCCTGCGAATGGCGAGGCGGCCGGTGACCGCTTCAGCAGCTGGTCCCAGGCCAACGAGCCGTGGCGCAACTCCTCCAGGAGGGGCAGGCAGACGACAGCGGGGGTGTCCTGGCTCACTGTGGGCAGACCCATCGGCTACGGGGGGCTCGCGGGGCCGCCGGAAAGCGTGCCCATGGTCCGAAGGGTCTGCGCGCGCGGCGTCTCGAACACGGTGAGCTCCACTACGGTGCCGGCCTCCCAGTGGTCCTGATCATACGCTGTTTGCCAGCTGCAGCATAGAGCGCGCCCACGCGCTCGCCGACACCGGTAGGAACCTGGGATGTCGCGGTTACCCGCGCTTTATCAGAGCCCATCGTAGCGCTTCGTCACCTGTGGCCGTTGCGCCACCCCCACCTCGCAGGGCACACCAAGCGCTTGCGCTCCCCCACCTTCGGCGACACAATTCGCCAGACGCTCAAGGGCGCCGGGCCCTGTGCCGGGCGACTAGCTGCTGTCCGGTACGCCTCCTGTGGAGTTGCTCCTGCAGGGGCCGGGCCGCCGGACCGGAAGCGGCTGCGCGGCTGGCATGTGGCGCCAGCGCAGCGGAGCTGCGACGCCTTGTCGATCCGAAGGAGGCGACCCTCTGAAAGGACCTAGACAGGCAGTGGGGGGCCCCGCCCAAACCGCGGGCCCCGTGACCTCATGGCGAGAGGCCGCGGGGGTGGCGGCCCAGCCGGAGCCGGAGGACGGTGCGGCGTGGACGACGGACCATACCCGGAGCAACTGGCTCTGGGTTGCCGATTTGACGCGCTGGGACCGCGCCCTTGACATTCAGGGCGGCGGCGTGCCTGCGACAGCATGGGGGCGGCATTTCGGGTTCGTCCACCACCTCGAGCTGGCGTCCGCGGGCCTCGACTTTGCCCGGGTGCCGTCTGGCGAAGCCGAAACCGCGAATATCGCGGTGGCACGCGCCAGCCCGGGTGCGCTGCCCTATCGGGACGAGGCATTCGATTGCGTGATCTGGGAAGGTGCGCTCCAGCAGTGGGGAACGACGACTCGGCGCTCCGACCTTACGGCGGTCCTCGGGCGGGTTTTCGGCGAATGCCGGCGCGTGCTCCGGCCGGGGGGTTGCTTGTACGTGAGCATCGCGGTCGCCGCCTGGCCCGGGCGTCCGGTTGGCGCCGGCCGATTGGCAGCGGGGCTCAGTCGCGTCTTGGGGCGAGTCGCCGGCGCCGTCCGGCGGGGCGAGGCGCGGTCGCCCGTGTCCGATGGGGCGCACCGCACCGATCGCCTGTCGCTGCGGCGGGCGCTGCGGCGGTTGCTCACGCAGGCCGGTTTCTCCAGAGTGCAGGCGTTCTACATCGATCCATCCTATCACCACCCGTGGGGCATCATTCCGGCGCGGCGTGGCGCAGTGCTGGTGTACGAGAGGCGGCAGTCAGCGAGGGTCGGCCTCCGGTGGTGGCTCGCGTGGCTGGGGTTGCACCCGCTGCTGTACGGCTCCCATATGTTCCTCGCCTACACACGTGAACCCGAAGCTCCGCCAGCTCCTCGCCGCGTGCAGCGTCGAGGGTGACCTGGTCCGCCCCATCCGATGGTCGGAGGCGTTGATTCTACAGAACTACGGGGCGATTCCCCCCGCCGTAGGGAAGCATGGTTTCTACGTGTGGAATCGAGGGTTCAACCTGCTGCTGCTGGGACGGCGCGGCGAGCCACGGTATTTTTGCAAGTGTCGGCCGGCGGCCGATCAAAACCTGGGGCGTGAGACCGCTGTTCTCAGGGCGCTGAATCGCGACCCCGAGCTGAGCGGCGTGGCGCCCCGGACGCGCGGCGCCCGATCTGAAGAGTTGCAACTCCAAGTCAGCGAGTTCGTTCCCGGACGTCCCTATGCGTTCAGCGTGCCGCGCCTGGGTGAGAGCCAATGGGCCGCGTCCATGCGCGATATCCTGACCGTGGCTCGCCGCGTATCGACTCGCGCAGCTGCGCTGCTGCCGGACTTCTTAGCTGGCCCCGGTCCGGTCGTGCTGCACGAGGTTGCCGCCCCCTGCCTGACGGAGCTTGCGTCGGCGGGCCTGGGCGAGGATCAGCTGCGCGCCTTGGACGCGGCGATCCGTCGAGCCGGCACCCTGCCGCGCCTGCTGCAGCACGGTGACCTCTGGCCGGCCAACATCCTGTGGCATCAAGGGTCCTGGCGACTACTTGACTTCGAGAGCTTCGGGCGCGTTCAGGTCCCACTGTACGATGTGCATCACTTCGTGCGCACTTGCGGGAGCTTGCGGCGGCCCCGCTCCGAGGCGACGGGCGGCTGGCTCGACCGCTTGGCGTCGCGTGACCGGGAGGCGGCGCTCTGTCGCGAGACGATCCGTCGCGAGGCCGGCGAACTGGGGCTGAACGCCGCGCAGGCTCTCGGGGTGCTCCTCTATTACCTGGTGGACATCACTGCACAGTTTCGCCTGCGGGGCGTGCCGCGTTCATTCTGGGGGCCTCTGGCGCTGGAAGTGCAGCGCGCAGCGGACACACTCAACGCCAGCGCTCGCGTGGAGGAGGTCCTGTTGGGGTGGCCCTGAGAACGAGACCGCTTGCGTCGCGTTCAGGCTCTCTCTGTTGCCAGGAGGCGCCGGTCGTCGCCATGGGCCCGACGCGTGACGACGGTAAGAACCGCCGCCGCGATCCTATCGATGTGTGCGGCGCTCAGTTCTTGGTGGATCGGCAACTCCAGACAGTCGTGGCGCCAGCCAGCCATCTCCTGTGCCAATTCGTGCGGGCATGTCGGATGGGACACTTCCCACCAGTTCCCACTCTGCACGCCGAGTTTTTCAAGGTCCTGCTGGAACGCACTCCTATCGGGGACGATGATCGGAAAAAACAACGGACAGACTCCGGCTGGCAGGTCGGGGAAGGGGCACGTGACGTGAAACCGTAGATGGGAGGCGAGGCGCATGTAGTTGAACTGCCGCCGCGCCACGACTGCTTCCGGATCCATGAAGTGCATGACGCGAGCAACCCACGGCGACACGCCATATCCCAACATCCGTGGATCCCAATCACTGCCGGAGCAAATCGTCTGGCGTCTATTCCACCGAATCACCTTGGCGAACTGGCGGGATGCCCGGACTGCCCACGCCTCGACCCGTCCCCAGCCCGATGACCGCAGACCCTGTTGCAACAGATCTCCCATCTGAACAAACGTGGACGCCCGTGGTGCCGGGGGCAGGGCCGTGGTCGGTCGTTCGGACTTCGTCACCACAAACCCGCCGTGCGGAAGCGGGAGCGTCTTGTAGACGGAGAAGATCGCGAGATCGCCGACTGAGCCCAGCCAGGTGCCATTGTCTCGGCTGAACAGCGACAGTGCGCAATCCTCGATCAGCTTCAGGCGACGTGCTTGACACAGTCGACGTATGGGTTCGAGCGGCTGTGGAAAACCGAAGTAATGCGTGACATACAGAGCGGAAACCGTGTTGTCGAGTCGTTGTTCGACATCTGCGAGGTCGATGCGGAGCTGCTCGTCGACCCGGTAGTAGCGCAGGGCGTAGCCGGCGGCCAGGAGCGCGTCGATCTCTACTCCCTGATGATAGGCGGGCACGAGGATCGTGCTTTGCGCGGGCAGGTTGAGGGTCGCCACACCGTGATACAGCGCGACCCGACCGCTAAAAGCCCAGGTCCCCTTCGGGTCGCTAAACGGGAACGACTGTTGCCACCTGTTACTCCAACTCGGCAGGCGCGTGAGCTGAGACCACGTTGGGCACAGCGGAATCACCGAGCCGGTCGGCTTCCGTTCCGCCTCCACCGAGCCCCCTTTCCCAACGGACGAATGTTGTCCCAGAGTCCGATACGGCTCGTCGACGCTGTCGTCTGGCGTGTTGCCTAAGCATGCCCACACCACGGCGGACAGTCGGCGGACTGAAGCTCCGACGGTCATCTGAGCGACCTCCTCGTGCCCCGACGCCCATCGAGGCCTGGTGAGACGAGAGCCATGCCACACTACCAAACGCGCATCTGTGCGGCTCACCCGCAATTCAGGTGCCGTCAGCGGCCGAAGGAGCACGGCGCGGCTATTGGCCGGTAAAACCAATTTGAATCGAAGGCGTGGCGTTGGCGCAGCAACGCCAATCCACCGTGACGCAGCTGCACGGCGGTCTTTCACGGACGCCCCGCCAATGCACCTTTCAAGCAGGTCCGAAAAACGCCCCGCCCTTCACACAGGAGACGTGTTTCGAATCGGCATTGCTTGCGCGACCGCTCGCAGACGGCGGCTGACGTAGGAAGACGCAGAACTGAGCGCTGCCGCCAATTGACCGCGCAACGGGTTCGGCTCCAAAGTCCACTCCTCGCCCACTGCGACAATAGTGTTACTGAACCCACGCTTGAAGTCCGAAATCCCGCCCAGGGGGTCGCCTTCTCTGAGGTGACCCATGGTCACGCCGCCGAAGTCGAACCACCGCGCCCCGGCCCGCTTGGCCCAGCGAATGAGGTCCCAGATGAGCGCGTACGTGAATGGCGTGCGCGACCTGGGTAACCGCGTCATCCCGGTTGCGGGATTGTCGACATAGTCGCCATGGTTCAAGCCCCACGCGAACGCCACCAACGCCTCGGGGCCCTGCGCATCGGTTCGAAATAGGCCGGTGAGGCGGGAGAGCTCCGGACAGCGATCCGACAGTGCCGTCACCCCGTTCCAATCCTCGTGGTGAGGCGGGCCGCCGGTGCGCGCCAGCGACTCGCCCAGGAGTGCCTCCAACCGACCCACCGGGGCTGGCCTCGCAATCGTCCTCACCTCAAACGGCTGCTCGGCGATCTGGCGAATGTTGCGCCGGGTGCTGCGGCGGAACGTAGCGAGAATTCCGTCTTCGTCCGGTGCCAAGTCGACCAAGACGGTATCGCGATACGTGCGCGACTGCGCGGCGGACCGAAACCCGAGTTCTTGCAGCAACGTCCCGACCCGCTCGCGTATTGCGCGATCTTGCGCATACACGTCCACGTGCACCCGCAGCACGCGGGCACGGGATCGCCCGAGGTGCGCGAGCGCGCGCAGACCCGCTGCCCGAGCTCCGTCGGAGAGCGCAGCGCCGAACTTCTCGACGCTGAAGAGCACGTGGCCTGGCATTGCCCGGCTGCGACTCACATCCACGGCGAACCCGGCCTGGTACCCCGCACCGGCTGCTTTCACCGCGACGAACCACAGCCTGCGTGTGGGATGCACAATGGCCCATTCCGTACGATGCTGCACCGGCAACGGTAGCCCGGCGGCGAGCATCCTCGCCTCACAGTCGGCGCGCTCCGGTCCGAGCTGCTCGAACAGTTCGACTTCGTACTCCGGGTCGTGCCAGAGCAGCCGGGGTCGGGAGGGCGAGGCGGCGGGGGCCACAGGACCCTTGGAGAGTCGAACGGGGATCACACGAAGAAGGCGTTCAATCAACCGCTCCGCTCCACAGCTTGCCTTGCAAGAGCCCAAGGGCGGAAGAGTGCAGGTCGCTGCACGAGCGCAACATGGGGGCTACGTTGCCCTCGTGACCGCGGCCAGCACGAGACCGGGCTCGCGCAGGAGCCGCCTGATCGCTAGCCGTTCGTCCTCGGACAACACTCCGATATGCCATAGGGCGCCGAAGTAGGCTGCCAGCAGGATGGCTCGAGCGGCGAGCGACCACAACACAGTGAACCGGGGCAGGAGCAGCGCGACCACACCGACGGAGATTGCGAGGAGCGAAAGGCGGATCACGGGCGTCCAGCGATAGTGGACCGGCCAGAGCCGCTGCGACAGAGCGTATACCATCCACTCCCGGACGCCAAAGGATGCGACGGTCGCGAGGGCAGCGCCCAATCCCAGGAGGCGGGGGATGAGCAAGGCGTACCCGGCCAAAGCGACTAGCGCGCCCACCCAGTTTGCCAGGGTGTAGTACTCTGTCCGCTCCTGCACTTGCATGCCGATGTTGTGCATGACGGTCCAGGATTGCAGCACGTAGGCGATCAAGATGATCGGCACGAGCCGTCCCGCCGGCAGGAATGCCGGTGCCGCAACGATGCGGAGAAAATCACCTACGAACAGGGTAATGAGCACTCCGATCGTGAGGAGCACGATGCTGAAGTAGATGAAGGCGCGGCTGTACAGCTCGTCGCGATCGGGCCGGTTCGCGATTTCAAAGCGCGCTGGCTCCCAGACGAGTGAGAACGGCAACTCCCCGAGCTGAGCGAGGAGGAAGCCGAATTGATAAGCGAGCCCGTACAGGCCCACGGTCGTGGCATCGGAATCCAGCCTCAGAAAATAGCGGTCGCCGAATGTCATGATGAATGTCGCAACCTGCGTTCCGACGAACGGAATTCCGAAGCGGAGCAGGTCGCGGGCGGCGGACCCAGACAACCGCAGTCCGACTCCCTTTAGCACGTAGATCGTGAGCGCGGCGCCAACGAGGAGATTGGCCACGAGAGTGCTGAGCAGCACTCCCTGAGCGCCTAGGCGCAAGGCCACTACGAAGACGATGTTCAGGCTCACCTGGAGGACGAGCTTCGCCGTCGTGACCCCGACATAGAACAGGGACTTGTCGCGCAGACGCAGATAGGCAAAGGGGACGAGGAGCAGGCTCTCGAAGGCCAGGCTCAATCCCCCGATCCGGACGAGCGTGACCTGCTCCGGGCTGCCGAACGCCACTCGAGAGATGGTGGGCGCGAAGACCAGGATGGCGGTCGCCGCCGTGGCGTAGGACGTGACGAGCACGATCAGAGCCGTTGACAGCACCGCACGGCGCTTTCCTGGCGTGTTGGCCTTGTGGTAGTACCGGAAGATTCCGGCGCCCAGGCGGGAACCCGCCACGATGGACGCCACCTCGAGCACCATGTCGACCAGCTGCAGCAGGCCGTAGTCCGCGGGCGTGAGGTAATGCGTGTAGACCGGCAGCATGATGAACGCCACGGCCTTACTGAGAATGATGCCGCCGCCGTAGACGAGGCCATGCTTGCCGATCCGGCTCATCTGAAACGGCGTCCCGATCGCGGCCGAGCCTTCTCCCGAAGGATAGCTCTGTATGTGGTGCGTTCCGGACGCCGCCAGGCCTACGCCATCAGCCACTGGTCAGATCCTCTTCCGTAAAGGCAGCCAAGAAGCCTCCCCACCGGGCGGTGGGAGCGCTCAAGTAGCCCCGCCTCTGCAAGAGCCGCGCTCGCTAGCCCGAGCCGTGAGGACCAGTTATGGGGGAGCGGGGCGTGTGGCGTAGGCGCGACAGCCGATGGCCCGAGCGGCATGGGACCTGCACTCGACTTCTGGTAACCTTTGTTCCTAACGCACGGAGGTAAGCTTCTGTTGACCCAGGCACTACCGCTCCCCCTGCGAGCGCACCCGATACTCAACCTGGCCGCTATTAGAGAGGCGTGGCGCGAGCGCATCGGGGCGGCTGCCGTGCGGGCCTAGGAGCGCTATGGTCGTCCTGCAAGTCGTCGCCCCAGCCGACTTCGGTGGTCTCGAGCGCGTGGCTCACGCCCTGGCGCACGGGCTCCACGGGCTGGGCCATGACGTGCACGTCGCCATTGTGCTGGATGTCGCCGCGGAGCGGCACCCCTTCCTGACGCCCCTCGCTGACTGCGGCATTGCCACCCATGCGCTCGAGCTGCCGATGCGCGCCTATTGGCGAGAGCGGCGCGCGGTGGCTGCCCTGTGCCGCCGTATCCGCCCGGATGTGATCCACACGCACGGCTATCGGCCGGATGTCGTGGATGCCAGCGTGGCCCGTAAGCTCGGGATTCCAGCCGTCACCACGGTCCACGGCTTCACCGGAGGCGGTTGGAAGAACCGCTGTTACGAGTGGCTGCAGCGTCGCGCGTTCCGGCGGTTCGGCGCGGTCGTCGCGGTGTCTCGGCCGCTCGTCGAGGGCTTGGCCCGGGCGGGCGTGCCTCGGGCGCGTATTCACGAGGTACCGAACGCGTGGTATGAGACGTCCCCACCGCTCGATCGTACGGCTGCGCGGATCGTGCTGGGTCTCCCACAAGACGGCTTCGTGGTCGGGTGGGTCGGGCGACTGAGCCAGGAGAAAGGCCCGGACGTGCTGCTCGACGCCCTGCTTCGCGTGACCGACCTGCCGCTCGTCGTCTCGGTAGTGGGGAGCGGTAGCGAGCGGCTCCGGCTGCAGGCCCGGGCCCGCGCACGCGGGCTGAGCGGGATCGTCTGGCACGGCGCCGTGCCCGACGCGGGCCGGCTGTTCCGAGCGTTCGATGTGTTCGTACTCAGCTCGCGCACGGAGGGTACGCCGATCGTGCTGTTCGAGGCGATGGCTGCCGAGGTTCCCGTGGTCGCCACGCGGGTCGGGGGCGTGCCGGACATCCTATCGCCGAGCGAAGCGGCGCTCGTACCCGCGGCCGACCCGGCGGCGCTGGCGGCGGAGTTGCGCGCGGTCTATCGTGACCCGGGGCAGGCACACGAGCGCGCCCGCCGCGCGCGCGGGCGCCTGGAGCGCGACTTCAGCGTCGCGCCTTGGCTGGCGCGCTACGAGCGAATCTACGAGCTGGTGGGCCGAGCCGCGCCAGCCGCTTTGGTGGGTTGATGGTCGTGTCCGTCATGGTGCTCCTCGGTTGCCTCGGTCTCTGTGTGTACACCTACGTCGGCTACCCCGTGCTGCTCCAGCTCCTGGGGTCGCTCGGCCGCCGGCGCCGAGCGCAGTCGCCACCCCGGGAGTGGCCCCTCGTTAGCATTACCATCCCGGTTCACAACGAGGCCGAGGTGATTGCGAGCACGCTGGAGCGGATATTGGAGGTCGACTACCCGGTGGAGCGGCGCCAGATCCTCGTCGTCTCGGATGCGTCAAGTGACCAGACCGACGACATCGTGTCCCGGTTCGCGCCTCGGGGGGTCGAGTTGCTGCGGTTGCCGGAGCGGCGTGGCAAAACGACAGCGGAGAACGTCGCGCGGGCCCATCTGCGTGGCGACATCATCGTCAACACCGACGCGTCGGTGCGCATCCACCCGCAGGCGCTCAAGGCCCTCGTCACCCGGTTCGCGGATCCCACAGTGGGCGTGGCGTCCGGTCGCGACGTCAGCGTGACGCACGGCGACCCCCGGGCGAACGCAGGCGAGTCGGCTTACGTCGGTTACGAGATGTGGGTGCGGGATCTCGAAACGCGAGTATCCGGTATCGTGGGAGCATCGGGATGCCTGTATGCCGTTCGGGCGGAGCTGCACCGCCAGGCAGTTCCCGGGGACCTGAGTCGCGATTTCGGGGCCGCGTTGCTCGCCCGGCGCCGCGGGTTGCGAGCCGTGTCCGTGCCCGAGGCGGTGTGCTTCGTGCCGCGCGGCGCCTCGCTCCGCCAGGAGTATCGCCGCAAGGTGCGCACCATGGCGCGTGGCCTGCGCACCCTGTGGGCGCTGCGGGCGCTGCTCAACCCGCTGCGCTACGGCCTCTTCGCCTGGATGTTGTGGAGTCACAAGCTGTGTCGCTGGCTCGTGCCCTGGGCCGCGTTGGTAGCGCTGGGCGCGGTGGGAACGCTCGCGCCGGACACGCCGTGGACGCGCGTCGTGCTGGGAGCGACCGTCGGCGTCGTAGCGCTCGCCGGCGTGGGATGGTGGTGGCCGACCAAGCAGCGGGGGGGTATTCCCGGGATGTTCGCCCTGCCGGCCTATGCCGTGTCCGGCAACATCGCCGCGCTGCACGCCTGGCTGCTTGCCGTGAGCGGTGTGGGTACCGCGGTGTGGGAGCCTACCCGACGCGAGACGACTGCCGAGACCGCCTGACTTGCTTCAGTCCTGAGGTGGCTTACCAGCCGCCCCGGCGGAGCAGCATCACCGGGATCGTGCGCAGCATGATCCGCAGATCCTCGGCTGCCGACTGGCGCCGAATGTACTCGAGATCGAAGGCGACCTTGCGCCGTACGTCGTCGACCGAGCGGTCGTATCCCTGGTTCACCTGGGCCCACCCGGTGATGCCGGGGCGCACCCGCTGACGGCGCTGGTATCCTTCGATCTGCTCGCGCAGGTAAACAAAGATCGCGGGCTGCTCAGGCCGGGGGCCGACGACGTTCATGTCCCCGCGCAGCACGTTGAAGAGTTGGGGCAGTTCGTCGAGCCGCAACTTGCGCAGTACCCGGCCAATGGACGTTACCCGCGCGTCGTCTGGCTCGGCCCAGACCTGGTGCTCGCGCCGTCCCGACGCGACATACATCGTGCGGAACTTGTACATCGTGAACGGCTTGCCGCCCTGGTCGAGGCGGCGGCGCGTGTTGCCGCCAGCGCGTGACAGGGCCCGCCGGTCCAGGCCGACGCGCGTTTGCGTGAACAGCACCGGGCCGCGCGAGGTGAGCTTGATCAGCACCGCGATCAGCAGCAGCAGCGGCAACACTACAATGAGCGCGGCCGCGGCTACGGCGGTGTTCAGCAGGCGCCGTAACCAGCGCTCCCGGTCGCGTGCGCGACGCGACACCACGTGGAGCCGCTCGATGCTCGGCCGGCCTGCTGCGATTTCGATATCCAGCGACGTCGCCATGGCCGGAGCGTTGGGCAAGCCGTGTGCGCGGGCCGTGAGCGAGTCCACGTTGGTTAAGCCCTTGGGGGTCCAGCGGTTGGAATGGTGTCGTTGGGCGGACCGTGGCGCCGTCATGTCGCGCGCGTTCGGCGCGTGTGGGATCGCCGCGACGCCCCGCCGCATGGTCAAACTGTCGCGGCGGGCAACTCGAGCTCGAACGAGAACCGCGTGCCCCAGTGTGGCCGCGTCTCAATCCGCAGCTGCGACCCCATTGCGTGGACGAGCTTGCGGCAGATGGCAAGCCCGAGCCCCGAGCTGGAGAAGTAGTAGCGCGGCCCTGTCGCCCCCTTGCGGAACGGCTGGTACAAAGTCGGCAGCACGGCGGCGTCGATGCCCTCGCCCGAGTCACGGACCGAGAACTCGAGGCGCGTCGCGCCGACCGGCCGGGCGGCGATCTCGACGAAGCCCGCCTCGGTGAACTTGACGGCATTGGTCGCGAGGTTGAGCAGCACCCGTCCCAGCGCGCGGGCGTGGCCGATGCGCCGCTCCGGCACCGGATGGACCAGCTGGACCTCGAGCCGCTTCTCTTCGGCGAGCGGCAGCACCATGCCTCGCACCGAGTTGAGGATCTCGACGACGGAGAAGGGCTGGGGCCCGCGCTCGAGCAGCCGGTCGCCCCCGCGGGCGTGCTCGAGCACGTCACTCGCCGTGGCGCACAGACCAAGCGCCGCACTATAAATGAGCCCCAGCTGGCGGCGCTGGCTATCGGTGACGGGACCGTTTTCCGCGTTCTGCAGCGATTCCGCCAGGAACAGGATCGCGGTGAGCGGGGAGCGCAGGTCGTGCGCCATCTCGACCACGAGCTCCTGCCCATTCGGCCCCGCGAGGCACGCCGCCAGGTCCTGCGGCTCGGGCTCGACCTGTGGAACCGGAGCGGTCGTCGGCGCCTGCCACTCGAGCCGTTCGGCGGTGCTCGTCTTCATGCGTGTGCTCCCTTGGGACTACGAGGTTAGCTCGCCGCCCTCTCCCACCGCTACGCTGTGCTCGGGTACGGCCGGCTCGCGCTCGATCACCCAGCCGGTGCTGGGACTGCGCTGCAGGCCGTGGCGCTCCATCAGTCGGTACAAGGTGGTGCGGTCCACGCCGGCGATGCGCGCCGCCTTGGACATGTTGCCGCCCGCCCGGTTCACGAGCCAGGTGAGATACTGTCGCTCGAACTGGGCGATCACCCGATCGCGGGCGGCGTGATAGCTCTCTTCCAAGAGCGTGGAGATGAGCGACGCGGGGTTCGCGGTGGCCCGGGATTCTCCTTCGCCCGTGAGCTGCAGGTCCTCGGGCCGGATCTCCGTGCCGGGCTCCACGATCACCGCGACGTGTTCGATGGCGTTTTGCAGCTCGCGCACGTTGCCGCGCCAGTTGTGACCGCACAGGGCCCGGATTGCCGCGTCACTGAGTTTCGGGAACGGCGCGCCCTTGTTGCGGTGCCGGATCCAGTACGTGGAGAGGAAGTACTCCGCGAGCAGGGGGATGTCCTCCGGCCGGTCGCGCAGCGGGGGCACTTGGATCGGGACCACGCGGAGGCGGTAATACAGGTCTTCCCGCAGCGTGCCCGCTTTGACGGCCTCCTCGGGGTCACTGTTGGTGGCGGCGATGAAGCGCACGTTCACTACCGCGTCGTTCGTTTCGCTGCCCACCCGGCGCACCACGCCGTCCTGAATAACGCGCAGCAGCTTCGCCTGGATCGGCTTCGACATCTCGATCAGCTCGTCCAGGAACAGCGTGCCGCCGTGCGCCGCCTCGAGCAGGCCGGGCTTGTCTCGCACCGCCCCGGTGAACGCGCCCTTGCGGTGGCCGAACATCTCCGATTCGAGCAGCCCCTCGGGGAGGGCGGCGCAGTTGATCGCCACGAACGGCCGGCTGGAGCGCCGACTGTGATGGTGGATGAATTGCGCGATCATCTCCTTGCCGCTGCCGCTTTCCCCGGTGATGAACACGGACGCGTCGGTCGGCGCCACCTTGCGGGCCAGCTCGATCGCCCGGCGGAACGACGGGGCGGTGCCGAGCAGGGTGATCTTGTCGCTGTGCGCGTGCCGCCGCTCCAGGTCCTCCTGCTGCTCGCGGGTCTCACGGGCCACGGCCAGCGTGTGCACCGCCCGGCCGATCAGCACCTGGAGGTGGGAGGCAGAGAACGGTTTCGGGAGGTAGTCGAACGCGCCCTGCCGCAGCGCCTCGACGCTCGACTCCACGCTCGGATTCCCCGTCATCACGATCACGATGGTGTCGTGGTTGGTGGTGAGCGCCGTGCGGAGCAGCGTCAGGCCGTCGACCTGCGACATGTAGAGGTCGGCGAGCACGATGTCGAACCCGCGGCGTTTCAAGAGGTCGAGCGCTTCCTGCCCGCGGCTGCAGACCGTCACGTCGTAGCCTTCGTGGCGTAGCACCGTCGCGCAGCTCTCGCGCAGCGTGTGCTCATCGTCCACTACGAGGATGCGAATCCGCGCCTTCGCATCGGCCCCGATCGCCAAGAGGGACGTGACGTCCTTCGCCTCGTCACGCGCTCCGGGCCGGGAGACGCCGTTCTGTGCAAGTGGCATGGACATCGGGCTCATTCCAGCTCAGGTTGGTCCCTCCTTACGCAGGGTTCGGGCCAGCCTGTCGCGACGTCGCATCGTGTCAGATTCTCCAGCGATTCCGGCACGAACGCCGGATCGCTCCCCGGGCGCCGTGAACCAGCCGCACCAACCTGCATCCGCTGACGTGCCAGCTGTGCACCGAATTGCGGCATGCCGCACGGGGCTGGCAACGCAAGCACGCCACCGTGCGCGGTATCGGTCTTGCTGTGGTCACGGTGCGACGGTCATGCGGCACAAGGCCGCCCGACCGAACTCTGACTGAACCTTTCGGGAACGCACCAGATGACCATCAGCAACTTGCCCGCTCCGCTCGGCCCGGCACCGATGGCCGCTCCTGGGATGCCGCAGCGGGGCATTTCGGTGTTCGACTTGGACGGTCGGGAGAGCGGGGTCGACTGGCGACGCATCCTCAGCGCCCTGCTTCGCTTCAAATGGCTCATCGCCACGACAACGCTCGTCGGGACGATCGCCGGGGTCGGCGCCACGCGGTTCCTCAAACCCCAGTACTCCGCCCAGGCGAAGATTTGGATCGACGTCGAGGGCCGACGCGGTCCCGAGCGCGGTCCCACGCCGATTCGCTCCGGGCAGCTGCTCGATGCGGAGTCGTGGGTGGATCTGCTGGAGTCCTACGTCGTGCTGGACCAGGTGGTGCGTGACCAGCGGCTGTACGTGTCACCCAACGCGCCGGCGGATGCCCAGGCGGTCGCGAAGTTGGGCGTGGCCGATCAGTTTCAAGCAGGCGCGTACCGTTTCACGGTGGACCATTCGGGGCAGGGGTACACACTCGCCACGGCCGACGGGGTCGAGCTGGAACGCGGTACGCTCGGCGATTCCGTCGGGTCGCGGTACGGGTTGCGGTGGGTGCCGGACGCGAGCACCGTCGCCCCGGGACGGGTCGTCGAGTTCACCCTGACCACGCTGCGCGATGCCGCCACGTCCCTGGGCGAGGGGCTCGACGCGCGGATGGACCAGGAGGGGAGCTTCTTGCGCCTCGAGCTGCGAGGCGCCAATCCAGTCGACATCACTGCCATCGTCAACGCAGTGGCGCAGCGCTACGTCACGGTGTATGCCGACCTGAAGCGCCAGAAACTCATCGAGCTCACCAAGATTCTGGGCGAGCAGCTGCAACATGCTCAGGAGAACCTCCACGGCGCGGAGGCCTCCCTGCAGCGCTTCCGGGAGGAAACGATCACCCTGCCGGGCGACCGCCCGAGCGTGGGGGGCGCGTCGGTGGCGGGTGCCGCCGTCGGTGGGCCCGGGGCGACTGGCGCGGTCGCGGCGCGGGATCCCGTGTTCGGCAGCTTCTTCGACATGCAGATCTCCCGGGAACAGGCACGGCGCGATCGGGACGCTTTGGACCGGCTGCTGGCGCAGGCCGGTGACTCGGGGCTGTCGGCCGAGGCACTGTCGGTGGTCGGGCTGGTCCAGGCGAACCCTGAGCTGACACAGGCGCTGACGGAGCTGATGACGAAGCAGGCCGAGCTGCGCGCCCTGCGCTACAAGTACTCCGACGCGTACCCGCCGGTGCAGCGGCTCCTCGGGGAGATCGCGACGCTGCAGCGTCAGACGATCCCGACGCTCGCGCGCCAGCTGGCCGGCCAGCTCGCGGCCAAGGAAACGGAGCTCGGCCGTCGAGTCGATGCCGACTCGCGGACGTTGAAGCAGATTCCCGCCCGCGCCATCGAGGAGGCGCGGCTCCGCCGCGACGCGGCGCTTGCGGAGAACCTCTACCTCAGCCTACAGGGGAAGTACGATGAAGCGCGGCTCGCCGAGGCGAGCACGCTGTCGGACGTGCGCGTGCTGGATTCGGCGGTCGTGCCGCGGCGGCCCGTGAAGAACACGAGGCGGCGGGTGATTCTGCTGGCCTTCTTCGGCAGCTTCGCGATGGCAGTCGTGGGAGCGGTCCTGATCGACCGCGTGGATCCGCGCGTACGCTACCCCGATCAGGTGTCACGCGAGATGGGGCTCACCATCCTGGGGGCCGTGCCGCACATTCGGGCGGGTGCGCGGCCCGAGCGCAGCGGGCGGCGCGTCCGGCCGCCGGAAGACGTGGCGGTGGTGGTGGAGGCGCTGCGCGGTGTGTGCCTGAACCTTGTGTACACCCACGGCGCCGTGGCTCCATTGGTCGTCACCATCACCAGCCCGGGGGCGGGCGACGGCAAATCCTTCCTCGCCGCCAACCTCGGGCACACGTTCGCCGAGGCTGGGCACCGCACGCTGCTGATCGACGGGGACCTGCGACGGGGCGTGCTGCACCGCCGTCTGGGGGCCCGGCGCCGCCCCGGGGTGAGCGACTTCCTGCGCGGCGAGGTCCCAATCGAGGCGATCGTCCAGACCACGCCGTACCCATCGTTCTCGCTGATCGGCTGCGGAACGCGTGCCTACAACGCGCCCGAGCTGCTCGGCTCGCAGACGATGTCACAGCTGCTCACTACGCTGCGCCCGAGCTATGACGTCATCCTCGTCGACAGTCCACCGCTCAGCGCCGGGGTCGACCCGCTGATCCTCGGCACGCTCACGGGCCATCTCGTCGTGGTGCTGCGGACCGGCTTCAGTCATCGCGATATGGCGTCGGCCAAACTCGAGGTGCTGCAGCGGCTGCCCGTGCGCTTGCTCGGAGCGATCCTCAACGCAGTGCCCGCGGGCGAGGCGTATCGCTACTACTCGTACTATCTGCCGGGCTACGAAGCGGTCGACGAGGAGGCCGAGCGCGCGAGCGGTGGAAAGGGTCAGCCGTTCGTGATCTAGGAGGGGGTGGCGGTGGCGCCGTCGTCGAAGCGCCGGAGCCAGTTGGCCCCTTCGGCCCGCCCGGTGCGCAGGGCGGTGGAAGCGCGCACCAGCAAATCCACGGGCTCAATTGGAGCATACCCGACGTTAGCGACGGCCTCGTAGCCGCAGCGCACGCGCAGCGGCGGTTGGGGCTGCGACGCGGAATCGGGGGCCGGCGCCGACGCGGGCGCGGCCCCAGCGCTCGCCTGGACCGTGCTCGCGAGGCGCTCGGCCAGCCGGCGCGCCCCGGCCGCGTCCGTCCCGGGGGCGAGTACTGCGAATTCCGTGGGGCTGAGTCGGCCAACCACGTCCGACAAACGCGCCGACGACTTGAGCGCGTGGACGCAGCGTACGACGACCTGCCCGGCGCTCTCGCTCGCCGACGCCGGGGTTTCGACATCGAGCGCCAGCACCACGCACGCCAGCGCGCCGTGTTCGCGGAACGCCTGGGAACCAAGCTCGCGAGCGCGGCGGGCCAGACCCTGTCGGTTGTAGAGCCCCGTCAGCGGGTCCAACAGGCCTTCCGCACGGGCGCGGTCTGCGTCGAGTTTGGCGCGGACGTACGCCCCGATCTTGAGCAAGATTTCGTCTGCTTCGTGCGGCGGGGCGATGCATTCCCATGCACCGGCCCGGAGCGCCGCGGTCCGCTGATCGCGCGAGGCGTGCTCACGGAAGGCGAGCAGCAGCGGCGTGCTACTCGAGACCCGCGGATCGGCACGCAGGAGCCGGCACAACTCGACCCCCGCCATGTCGGGCAACTCGGCGTCTACGATGACGACGTCGGGCTCGGTGCCGCGGGCGCGCTCCAACGCGTACCGGCCCGAGGGCTCGCGCAGCACGGCGTACCCCGCCGGCTCGAGCAGATTCCTCAGCCAGTTGGTGTCGTCCGGATGGTCGCCTGCGAGAAGCACCAGGGGCAAGCCTGCCCGTGGCGTCTGGTCACTCATGCGGTTCCCCCACATCGGTTTGCGCAAGGGATGCCAGCGTTTCCCTCTGCAAACCCGGGGCCGCGACCATTTGGCGCGGCGTGCCGAGACTGGTTACGCGCAATGCGCCGACTCGGCGCGGCGCAAGTGCCGCGCGGGCGCAACGCGCCTGCGGCGTGCGCGCGTGCTTTGCCGGCCGGGAGTGCGGCCGCTAACGCGTTGCGGCGTCGAGTGCTGCCCGGCGGCGCCAAGGCGGCCCTGAATGCTCGGGCCTCAAACTTGAAGCAGCTTTTGCCGCATGAACGCCGCATCCTGCGGAGCAGTGTGAGCGTCGAGGATCCCGCATGTTGTGCAAACCGTGCGAGGACCGGACTCCGGGCGGGTCGCTGACGCGGCGACCCCGGTCCGCTTCCTGCGTTAGCCTGTGCGAGCAGTGTGGCGCGACGATCGTCACGCTGAAGGGCGTCAGGCTGGGTGTGGGAAAGGACACGCTCGCCCAGCTTGCCCGGTTCGGTCTGGCCGTTACGGGAGAAGCCTTGCTGGAACCCAAGCGCGGGAGCACCTGAGCGATGTGCGGTATTGTCGGATACGTCGGGCCGAAGAACGCCGTGCCGGTCCTGCTGGACGGGTTGACGCGCCTGGAGTATCGCGGGTACGACTCCGCGGGCGTCGCGGTGCTGAACGGCCACGGCCTCGAGACGCGCAAGCTCGCGGGCCGCGTCCAGGGGTTGCGCGACCTGTTGGGGCGCTCCCCGGTGCAGGGCAGCTGCGGCATCGGGCACACGCGCTGGGCGACCCACGGTGCCCCGAACGACTGCAACGCGCACCCGCACCTCGACTGCAGCGGCGCCCTGGCGCTGGTGCACAACGGGATCATCGAGAACGCCGACGTGCTGCGCGCGCGGCTCATCCAGGAGGGGCACCGCTTCGCGACGGAGACCGACACCGAGACGCTCGCGCATCTGATCGAGGATTCCCCGGGCGCGACGCTTGAGGCGCGGGTCATCGCGGCGTTGGGGCACGTCGAAGGCACCTACGGCGTGGCCGTGATCGCGGAGAGCGAACCTGGAAAGATCGTCGTCGCGCGCCGCGGCTCGCCGGTCCTGTTGGGGGTCGGGGACGGCGAGTTCCTCGTCGCCTCGGACGCGAGCGCGGTATTGGCGCACACGCGCTCCGTCGTCTACCTGAACGACGGTGACGTGGCCGTCGTGACCTCGGACGGCTACCGCGTGCTCGACTGCGAGGCGCGACAGCAGGACCGCGCCGTGGACGACATCGAGTGGGATCTCGAGGCGCTCGCCCTCGGCGGGTACCCGCACTTCATGCTGAAGGAGATTTGCGAGCAGGCCGAGACGGTGCGCAGCACGTTGCGCGGGCGACTGCTGTTCAGCGAGGGCACTGCGCGCCTGAACGGGCTCAACCTTACGCCGGCCCAGTGCGCGCGCATACGCCGCATCGTGATCGTGGCGTGCGGCACCTCGTGGCACTCCGGCCTCGTGGGCCGTCACGTCATCGAGGAGCTCGCCGGCATTCCCGTCTCGGTCGAGTACGCCTCGGAGTTCCGGTACCGGCGGCTGCTGCGCGTGCCGGGAACGCTGACGATCGCGATCTCGCAGTCCGGTGAGACAGCCGATACGCTCGAAGCGCTGCGCGTGGCGAAGGGAGCGGGCTCGACCGTCGTCGGCATCGTGAACGTGGTGGGCTCGACCATCGCGCGCGAGTCCGATGGCGGCGTCTACCTGCACGCCGGGCCCGAAATCGGCGTCGCCTCCACGAAAGCGTTCACCTCGCAGCTCGTGGCACTGGTGCTGCTCGGGCTGTACCTGGGCCGGCAACGCGGCCTCGCGGCGGAAGAGGGGCGGCGGTTGGTGGAGCAACTCGCAGGCCTCCCCGATCTGGTGGCGCGGGCGCTCGAGCTGGACGGTGAAGTGGCCCGGCTCGCTGAGCGCTACGCCGATGCGACCAACGCCCTCTACCTCGGTCGCGGGGTGAACTTCCCCGTGGCTCTCGAGGGCGCGCTCAAGCTCAAGGAGATTTCCTATATCCACGCCGAGGGGTATCCCGCGGCGGAAATGAAGCACGGCCCGATCGCGCTGATCGACGCGAACATGCCGGTGGTGTTCCTCGCGCCCAAGGATCAAGTGTACGCCAAGGTCGTGTCGAACATGCAGGAGGTGCGGGCGCGGGGTGGTCGAATCATCGTGGTCACGAGCGAGGGAAACGGGGATCTGCGGCACCTGGTGGACCATCAGCTGTGCGTGCCCGCCGCGGCGCCGCTGCTCTCGCCGCTCTTGACCGTGATCCCGCTTCAGCTGTTGGCCTATCACATCGCCGTGCGGCGGGGGTGCGACGTGGATCGCCCCCGCAACCTGGCGAAGAGCGTGACGGTGGAATGATGATCCAACGTTTGGTCGTGCGCCTCGCGGCGCTGATAGTGATCGCGGGCCCACTCGCGGCCCAGATTGCGAAGGCGACCCCAGCGACCGGATTCCAGGTCGGGGACCAGATCTCGCTCCAGGTGGACGGGGACACGCTGTTTACCAAGACCTTGACCGTGGGACCGGGGCCCGCGCTGACGCTGCCCGTGATCGGCGTGATTCCGCTCGCCGGCGTGCAACGCGTCGACGTGGAGACGTACCTCACCCAGCAGCTGGGGCGGTACATGAAGAGCCCGGTGGTGCACGCGAAGGCGCTGGTGCGGCTCTCGATCCTCGGGGAGGTGGAGCATCCGGGCTTCTACGCTGTCGCCGCGGACGTGGTGATCGGAGACGCGCTCATGGTGGCGGGCGGCCCGACGCGCGACGCCAAGGTGGGCGACTGGCGCATTGAACGAAACGGCGAGCGAGTGTGGGTCGGCGATCCGCTGCGGCAGGCGATCGCGCAAAACATGACGATCGACCAGATGAATCTGCATACCGGGGACCAGATTGTCGTGCCGCGAGAGATGCGGAGGGATTCAGAGGCGACGTGGCGCATCATCGGGATTCTGGTGACGCTCCCGGTAGCGATCTACGGCCTCACGCGGCTGGGACACTAATGCGCATCCTGTCCGTCGTCGGGGCACGCCCCAACTTCATGAAGCTGGCTCCGGTGGATCGAGAGTTCGCCCGGCGCCGCGACGTGGAGCACGTCATCGTGCACACCGGGCAGCACTACGATCCGGAGATGTCGGACCTGTTTTTCGAGGAGCTCTGGATCCCCGCGCCCGACTACCACCTCGGCGTCGGCTCGGGCTCGCATGCGCAGCAGACGGCGGCCGTGATGCAGCGACTCGAGCCGATTCTCACCGAGCTCCGCCCCGACCTCGTGCTGGTGTACGGCGACGTGAACTCCACGCTCGCCGCGGCGCTGGTCGCGGCCAAGCTCGGACGGCGCGTGGGGCACGTCGAGGCGGGGCTGCGCAGCGGCGACTGGACGATGCCGGAGGAGATCAACCGTGTCGTGACCGATCGGCTGTCAGAGCTGCTGTTGACTCCGTCCCGCGACGCGGGCGACAACCTGGTCGCGGAGGGGATCTCCGTCGATCGCATTGAGTTCGTCGGAAACGTCATGATCGACTCGCTGTGCTGGGCCCTGCCGCAGGCGGCGAAGCGCGACGTCGCAGCGCGATACGACGTCCGGGGAGTCGGCTACGCGGTCGTCACGTTGCACCGCCCGGCGAACGTCGACGATCCCGCGGTGCTGCGCGAGCTGCTCGCGGCGCTCGACCAGATGGGCCGCAAGATGACAGTACTGTTCCCCGTGCACCCGCGCACACGCGAGCGCGTGCAGACGCTCGGTTTCCGGCCGGACCCGAGCGGCGACCTGCGCCTACTCGAACCGCTCGGCTACCTCGACATGCTCGGGCTGGTCGCGGCCGCGGCACTGGTCATCACCGACTCGGGCGGCCTGCAAGAGGAGACGACGTTCCTGGGCGTGCCGTGCGTGACGGTGCGGCCTAATACGGAGCGGCCGGTCACCTGTTCGCACGGGACCAACCGCCTGGTGGCGCCGCGGCGGGACGTGCTGCTCGGCGCGGTGGAGCGGGCGGTTGCGTGCCGCTCTCCCGCGCGGCCGCTGATCGAGCGGTGGGATGGCCACGCGGCCGAACGAATCGTCCGTGTGCTGTGCGACGGCGAGCTCGACGCGGCGGAAGCGCTACCCCATCCGCCGCGGCGCGCGCGCGCCGTGCCCCGGCCGCTCGTGGCGAGCTGAGGTCGTGGTGCGAGATATGCGATGCTGACGAACATCGTGGACTCCACGGACGCGGTCGGAAGCGTGGGGCACACGTTGCAGGCTGTGCACCGGTCGGGCTGACCGGGCAGACGAGTTTCGTAACCCAAGGAGGTATGCCGCTGAAGGAAATCCAATGCCCGCGGGGAGTGGACCGCACGCCGCTCCCCGCGGCGTCCGCCCGCTGCAGCGCCACACCCACAACCGTTTCCGTCGTGCTGCGAATCCGCGCCGCGCGCGTCGTGGCATCCCATTTGCTCTTTCGACGAGTCGGCATCCGATGTGTGAGGGAGGTGGCAACACCGGGGAGATCGGACCGACGAGTTGACCATGCGCGGATTGCGTCCCTCCTACGAAGAGCGGGGTGGGGACCCCCATGGTGGCCCGACTCCCCACGCCCTCTTTCGGTGCGGGGGTGAGTCATCTGTCGCCCCAATATGCTGCGCCGACGCCTCAGGACGCGACGACGTAACTTTCCAACAGCTTCCCTGACAACAGAATACGCCGCCTCACCGTGGGCGGTATTTTGGCACTAGCCTTGCTGTTGCGCCGCGGCAACATTCCAATCCCAAGGATCCGCCGCCATGGCTGCAAAAGGGAAAGACCCCCAAGCTCCCTCGCTCGATCCGCAGGCTCAGTCAGAGTCCACGGCGGCACTGCTGCGCGAGCTGGTCGCGCACCTCCGCCAGAATCGGACGCAACTGCGCGAAGAGTGGGCGCGCCGCATCACCCGGGCGCAGCTCCTCACGGCCATGACGGAGGAGGAAATCTTCGCCGAAGCGACCTCGGTGTACGACAACTACGTGGAGGCGCTCGAGACGGGGACGTTCGAAGCGTTACAGGCGTACGCCCGCAACCTGTCGGAGCGCATCATTCCGCGCGGCGTCGAGACGCACGAGGTCGTCGGCATCGTGCTGCTGTTGCGCGACGTGCTGGCGCGCTCGCTGTTCGGCAAGTACCACGAGGACTTCGACAAGCTGAATCGGATCCTCGACGCCTACGAGCCCGCCGCCAACCGGGTCGCGAACACGGTGGCAGTGGGCTTTGTGCAGGAGCGCGAGCGCATCATCCGCCAGCAGCAGGAGGCGATCCGCGAGCTGTCGACGCCGGTGCTGCAGGTGCGCGAACGACTGCTCATTCTCCCCATCATCGGCGTGATCGATCCGCAGCGGGCGCGCCAGCTGACGGAGCAGCTGCTGCGCGCCATTCGTACCAACCGTGCCAAAGTGGTCGTGATCGATATCACCGGTGTGGCGGCCATGGACTCGAACGTCGCGAACCACCTGGTGCAGACGGTCGAGGCGTCGCGCCTGCTGGGCGCCACGGTGATCGTCACGGGCCTCTCGCCCGAGATCGCGCAGACGCTGGTGACGATCGGCGTCGACCTGAGCGAAATGGCCACGGTGGGCGACCTGCAGGGCGGCATCGAGGAGGCGGAGCGGCTGCTCGGCTACAAGGTCGTGCCGCTGGAAGAGCCGGTCCCGAAGGCGTGACGGTGCACCCTACTTCGTAGACGGAGGGCGTGGTGGAAGTTCCTATCCTGAAGCAGGGGCTCTATCTCATCGCGTCCATCCAGTCGGCGCTCACCGACGCCGATCTGTCGGCGTTACGCGAGGCCCTGATCGAGCGCGTCGGGAAGTATCGCGCCCGCGGTGTGATCGTCGACGTGACGGCGCTCGACGTCATGGATTCCTTCGCCGTGCGCACGCTGCGCGACATCGCGCACATGGCGCGGTTGCGCGGGGCCGAAACGGTGATCGTCGGCATCCAGCCCGAGGTCGCCTTCGCGATGGTGCAGCTCGGCCTGACGCTCAAGGGCGTCTCGACCGCACTCGACCTCGAGGAAGGGCTCGCCTTTTTGGATCGGCAGGGCCGGGAGCGCCTCGACCGCGTGCAAGGACGGGGTACCCGTGGGGGCACCACCCGTGGCTGAAGAGCTGCTCGTCGCGATCACGTCCGACGTCGACGTCGTGAGCGCCCGGCAGAAAGGGCGGGAGCTCGCGGCCGAGGCAGGGTTTTCGAGCGGCGACCAGACCGTCATCGCCGCCGCCATCTCCGAGATCGCTCGCAACATCTTGATGTACGCCAAGCGTGGCGAGATCGCGCTGCGCATCGTGATGAACGGGGACCTCGATGGACTGATCGTCGTGGCGCGCGATCAAGGGCCGGGGATTCCCGACGTCACCCGTGCGCTGCAGGATGGCTACTCGACGTCGGGCGGGCTGGGTCTCGGGCTGCCGGGCGCGCGGCGCTTGATGGACGACTTCGACGTCGTGTCCATTCCCGGCAAGGGGACAACCGTGACGATGAAGAAATGGCGCCGCCGGCATGCGTCGTGACGCGTCAGTGGACGCGCCTCCCGTGATCGACTGGGGGGTGGCCACCCTAGCGTTGGCCGGCGAGATGGAATCGGGCGATCTCCATCTGGTGAAGCGGGTGGGGCGCGGCACGCTGGTCGCCGCGGTGGACGGGCTAGGGCACGGAGCGGAAGCGGCCGCCGCCGCCCGCGCGGCCGTGGCGGCGCTCGACCAGTACGCGGAGGAGTCCCTGCTGCCCCTCGTGCGACGTTGTCACGACGCGCTCGCCGGCTCGCGCGGCGTTGTGATGAGCCTCGCCTATGTCGGCGGCGTCCAGCCGTCGCTCACCTGGCTGGGCGTGGGGAACGTCGAGGGGGTCGTGCTGCACGCAGCACCGAATAAGCGCCCCGCGCGCGCCTCGCTCGTGACGCGCGGCGGCATCGTCGGCGGCACCACGCTACCACCGCTGCGTCCCGACGTCGTGTCGATCGCGCGCGGGGACCTTCTCATCTTCGCCACCGACGGCATCCGCGGTGGATTCACCGAGGGACTCCCGACCGATGCGACCCCACAACAACTCGCCGACGAGATCCTCGCCCGGTATGGCAAGGGCACGGATGATGCGCTCGTCCTGGTCGCGCGCTACGCGGGGGGCGGGTCCGGTAGGGCATGAGCAGAGTGGTACCGAGCGGCTCTTCCGCGACTCCGTCCGCCACACCGCGTAAGGAGGAGAGGCAGGTGTTGCGGATTCTCGCCGTGGGCGCTGAGGGCGGCGGCAGCGGGGGCCTGCTCCACGGCATCCGCCAGTGGGTCGGCGAGGGCGGTGTCGAAATCGAGGCCGCTCCGGACCTGCCGCGGGCCGTGCGCCAGCTAGGCACCGGGCGGTGGCACGTCGTGGTCGCCGTGCTGGGCGAGCACGCGGACGACGATCTTGCCTGGTGGGTGGATACACTGCGCGGCGCGACCGCCGCGCCGCGCCTGATCGCCGTCGCACACGGCCCGTCGATGGGCCTGGTGCTGCGGGCCGAAAAACTGGGAGTGCTCGACGTGCTCCCGCTCCCGGTGCGGCGTGAGGATTTCCTGCGCGCGCTGCGCCGCGCGCGCCCCATCACCGAAGCCGCGGTCACACTGCCCGTCGTCGAGCCGCATGCCGTCGGAGAGTACGCGCTGGTGGGCCAGAGCCCGGCGATGCTCGACGTGTACAGACTGGTCGCCCGGGTCGCCCCGAGCAGGGCTACGGTGCTCGTGCAAGGCGAGTCGGGCACCGGCAAGGAAGTGGTCGCCCGCGCGATCCATATCAACGGGCCGGTGTCGTCCGGGGCGTTCGTCGCCGTCAACTGCGCTGCTATCCCTGAGAACCTGCTCGAAAGCGAGCTGTTCGGGCACGAGAAAGGCGCCTTCACCGGGGCGGTCATGCGCAAGATCGGCCGGTTCGAGCAGGCCGTCGGCGGCACGTTGTTTCTCGACGAGATTGCGGATATGAGTCTGGCGCTGCAGGCCAAGATCCTGCGGGCGGTCCAGGAGCGGGAGATCGAGCGCGTGGGCGGCACCGACACGATTCCCGTCGACGTCCGGCTGATCGCGGCGACCAACCGCGACCTCAAGGAAGCCATCAAACAGGGGCGGTTTCGGGAGGACCTGTACTACCGGCTGGCCGTCGTCCTGATCCGTCTGCCGCGGCTCGGGGAGCGCGGGGAAGACCTCCTCCTCCTCACTGCCTACTTCGTCCGCCAGTTCGCCGAGCGATACGGGAAGCAGATCCACTCGATCTCGGATCGGGCGCTCGAGCTGCTGCGCAACCACGCGTGGGTCGGGAACGTCCGCGAGCTGCGCAACGTCATCGAGCGAGCGGTGATCGTGGCCACGGACGAAGTGCTGCGCGCCGAGCACCTCCCCGAGGAGTTCCGCGGCGAAGAAGCGACGCTCCCCGACCGGCCGGAGGGGGCGCTGCTCACGCTCGCGGAAGTCGAGGCGCGCCACATCACGCGCGTGCTGACGCAGACCAACGGGCAGATCGGTGCGGCGGCGGAGATTCTCGGGATCCATCGCAATACGCTGACGCGGAAGATGAAGGAGTACGGCCTGTGACGCCCCCGCTGCCCCCGGTGCGGGTCGAGAAGGCCCTCGCGCTGCTTCCCGATGTCGAAGCGCTCGGCCCGTTGCGGGCCCTGCTCGTCTCGATCTCGCGGCCCGACGAGCGGGCGTTGTGGTCGAGCTCCGGCCCGTATCTCACCCTCGGGAAGCGCGGCGTCCAGCCGGAGGAGCTGCGGCGCCGCATGCCGCAGGCGTTCCACGTGATCACCGAGCACCTCCAGACGCTGTACCGGGCGTACGTCGAGGCGCTCGAATGCCAGCAGCGGGGAGACGGAGCCGGGGCGGTCGCGGCGCTGGTGCGCGCCGGCCGCGGCGAAGAGCGCGTCGGCCGTCTCAGCCAGGCACGGGCGTGGTACGACGTCGCACTGCGTGTCTCCCAGGCCCTGCAGGACCGCCGTCCTGAGGTGGAGTCGCTCCGCTCGCTCGGGGAGCTCTTTCTGCGGTTGGGGCAATACGCCGAGGGGGCCCGTCACTTCCAGCGGGCGCTGGCGATCGCGGAAGCAGAGTTCGACCAGCCAGGCGCTATCGCGGCGTGCGAGGGATTGGGTGACGCGGCGCTCGCCCAGAGCCAATGGACGGGCGCCCAGGCGTGGTACGCCCGCGGGCTGCGACTCGCCACCGCGGGGGGCGACCAGCGCCAGATCGGCCGCCTTGAGCGGGACCTCGGCGTGCTGGCGCGCCATCAAGGCGACTCGACCGTCGCCGGCGAGCATCTGCGGAAGGCGCGCGAGTGCTTCGAGTCCGTCGACGCCGCCGAGGAGATGGCCGGACTCCTGAACACCCAGGGGCAGCTGGAAGCGCAGCTGGGCCGTCCCCAGGCGGCGTCGGGCGCGTACCGGGAGGCGCTCGCGTGGCTGCAACGCGCCCCCCGCGACGCCGGACTGGAAGTCTCGATTCGCTTGAACCTCGCCGAGCTGCACCTGGAGGCGGGGCGGTTCCTGGACGGCGAGGAGGAGATGCGCCGCGCCGAGCAGGTGGCGATCGCGGGCAATCTCACCGGCCGGCTGGTGCAGATCTACACACTGATGGGGAAGTTGCGCGGCCGGCAGCTGGACGAAACGGGATTCGTCTTCTTCGAACAGGCGATCGAGCTGAGTCGCATGCTCGAGCCCTCCCCCACCACCGAAGCCCAGGTGTACGTCGAATACGGCCTGTTTCGCGAGCGCCTGGGCCAGCGGGAAGAAGCGCGCGCGTACCTGGAACGTGCGCGGGAGCTCTATGGCAGCGTCGGCGATGCCGCCGACCGCCGACGGGTGGAGGCGGAGCTCGAGAAGATGACGGCGTAGTCGCCCTACGCCAGTCCCAGGCGCTTTTCGATGTGTCCTTTGACCGTGGGCGTGATGATGCCGCGCTGCAACGCGTCGGTAAGAGCCTGTGCGACGGCGCCGCGGTCGGCGTCCAGCTTCTGCTCCCGCAGCTCCCGGATCGCGCGGGCGAGACGTTGATCGTACTCGCTCGTCTTCAGCTGTCCCGCGTCCATCTGCTGTTTCAGCGCGTCCAGCTGCTTGATGAAGCGTTCCAGCGAAACCGGTGCCATCGGATCACTCCTTGGGTGTTGTGACGAGCTATCGTCGAGCTGCCGCGAGCCGGCGCACCTCGGCGTGGCGGAAGCACTTCACGAGATGGTCGTTGACCATCCCCACCGCCTGCATGAACGCATAGCAGATCGTAGGGCCGACGAACCGGAAGCCGCGCTGGACGAGCGCGGCGCTCATCCGATCCGATTCGCGGGACCGGGCGGGCAGGTCTCGCAGGCTGCGGCGGTGGTATTGCTTCGGCGCGCCCGCTACGAAGCTCCACAAGAACGCATCGAACGAGCCGTCGTGCTCCACGAAGGCGAGAAACGCGCGCGCGTTAGACACGGCGGCCCGCACCTTTTGGCGGTTGCGCACGATCCCGGGATCGCGGAGCAGCTGCGCGATCTTCGGCGCGTTGTAGCGCGCCATGCGCTCCGGGTCGAAGCCGTCGAACGCCTCCAGGAACCGCGCCCGCTTGTGCAGAATCACCGCCCATGACAGACCCGCCTGAAAGCCGTCCAGTACGAGCTTCGCGAACAGTTCCCGGTCGCCGTGCAGCGGGACGGCCCATTCGCGGTCGTGGTAGGCCAGCATCAGCGGATCGTCGGAGCCTGCCCAGCAGCGTTGCTTCATGGCGGCGGGTAAGATAGCACGAAGCGAGGCGTAGCACGAAGGCGTTGCACGACAGGGGTCACGCGAAGGCGTCATGAAATACTTGCAGGTGACGGAGCGCGAGGGCCGCTACATCAGCGAGCTGCGGGAGGCGGCTGTGCCGCAGCCTCGGGCGGACGAGGTACTGGTGCGCGTGGCGGCCTCCGGGCTCAACCGCGCCGACCTGTCGCAGATCGCGGGACGTTATCCCCCGCCGCCCGGAGAGCCGGAGATCCTGGGGCTCGAGGTCGCGGGGACGCTGCCGGGCTCCGACGAGCGAGTGTGCGCGCTGCTCGCCGGCGGGGGTCACGCCGAGTACGTCGCCGCGCCGCTAGGGCAGGTATTCCCCGCGCCGCGCAGGCTCGATCTCGTGGCCGCGGCGGGCATCCCCGAAGCGTTCCTCACCGCCTTCGTCACCCTGGTGGTGGAGGGCGGCGTCTCCGCCGGCGATGGGGTGTTGATCCACGCGGGCGCGTCGGGGGTGGGGTTGGCCGCGATCCAGCTGGCGAAGCTCGTCGGCGCCCGAGTGGCCGCCACGACGCGCACGGCGGGCAAGCTCGCCGCAGTCACGGCGGCGGGCGCGGATCTCGCGCTGCTCAGCCCGGACGTCGCGCCGCAGATCGAGCAGCGGTGGGGCCCGGACAGCGTGACGGTCGTGCTCGATCCGATCGGCGCCGCGACGCTGCCGGGTGATCTCACCGTGCTGGCACCGGGGGGCCGGATCATCACTATCGGGACGCTGGGCGGTGCGTCCGCCCATCTCGATCTTTCCCTGGTCATGCGGAAGCGAGCGCGACTCATCGGCTCCACGCTGCGGGCCCGCCGCCGCGCCGAGAAAGCCGCGCTGGTCGCGCAGTTCCGCCGGGACATCCTGCCGGCGTTCGACGGCGGAGCCTTGCGCGTGACGCTCGACTCGGTGTTCCCGCCGGCGGAGGCCGTCGCGGCGTTTCAGCGCATGCGCGACAACGCGAACACGGGGAAGATCGTCATCGCTTGGCGCTAGCCGGTGCGGCCGGTCAACGTGATCCCGTTCCCACCGCGGGCTGCGGCGCCGGCGTGGCGCGGGCCAGGAAGATGCCGTTGAAGAAGAGCTTGAAGGTCCCGTGCGGCTGCCCGCGATTCAGGATCTCGGGCCCGAACAGCAGCAGCTTCCCGCCCTTGTCGCCGATCGGCGCCTCGACGGCCGCGACGCCGTCCTTGAGATACTGTTGGCCCCACGCCCAGCCACTGCGCAGCGGGTGGTCCGACTCGAACCACGCCAATGGGCGCACGCCGGCAACGGCCGCGTCGGGGCGGAGGTCGAACACCGGACTGTTGTCGAAGAACACATCGACCCGCCCCGGCATGCCGTAGGTGAGCGGACGCGTCGTGTCGACGCGTGCCTGGAGCAGCGAGCCTGGCACGTAGAACTTGGAGCGGGGAAGGGGCTTGCCGTCCGACACCAGGTGACTCGCCAGCGGGAGCCCGATGTGCTGGCCCAGGCCGGTCGAGCTGCCGATCGCGATGATGGTGCCGCCGTCGGTGAGGAACTGGCGCAACAGCGGCACGGTCTTCTGCACGCTGACGCGCCCGAGCCGATTCTTGAACTCCGCGGGAATCGTTTCGGGCGGCGGCGGCGGCCCGAAGAAGTCGTCCGGCTGATCCCGGTCGTTCTGCGGGATCGCGCCGTCGGGGAAGACGAGCACGTCGTAGCGGTCGGCGAGCTTGCCGGCGTCGAGCGTCGACGGGTACACGACCTCGAAGGGAAACTCGAACCGCTCGAGCAACCAGCGGGTCCAGCCGGACGGAATCGATCCCCCGTAGCGGTCCCACAGCCCGATGCGCACGGGGCGAACGCGCAGCGCGGGAGCCGGACGCGTGGCGAGCCCGTCGAAGCTCAGGCCCAGGTCGGTCGCGAGCCCCCGCACCAGCGGGATGCTCGCAGGCGTGGCCGGAATGAAGATCGTGCCGGCCGGGTAGTCGCGGCCGTTCGCCGCGACCGGCTGCACCAGCCAGTCGACTTCCTCCCCCTTGGCGAGCAGTCGATTGGTGGCGATCGCGGCGTCGTTCACGCGATGACTCAGCAGGAAGCCGGTGGCCCCGTCCGCGTGGCTGACCGTCCCCGGGGGCGGCGTCGCGGTGTCGCGCACCGGCTCGAACGATCCGTCGAATCGGTCCAGGATGCGATCGAAGCTCACGCCCATCTGATAGGCCAGGGTCCAGCCCGCGTTGTCGTACGGTGGGATCGGCGGCCCGCCGGGAAACTGGAAGTCGTTGGGGTGGTCTTGCGGCTCGAACATGTCGAGAACGTGCGGACGGAACGCCTGGGCGGCCGGTACGATATAGGACTGCGCGGGATAGTGCCGGCCCGCCACGTCGAAGTCCCCCGCCGCCCGCAGCACCGTCACGCCGTTCTTGATCAGGGTATTCACGAACTTGGTGGCGGTCGGGAAATCCGCCTGGTCGGACGGGAGAATGTAGCCGCGCGGGTCGCGCTGCGCCGGATCGTGCAACAGGCCGAAGTATTTCGCCGGCACGCGGCCGTCCCGGGTGCGCGCAGTCCGGATGGTGTCGAGCGCGCTGTCCTTCAGCGCCGCCGCCTTGACGGCCTCGATGACCTGCGGGTGCACGGTCCAATGATCCGTGCTGCCGCGCTCGATCGCATTCTTTCCCATACGGTAGATGTTGTAGAGCAGCGTCTCGCGATAGCGGGAGGCGTAATCGAGGATCGCCCGATTGGCGGTGATCGAGTAGTCGATCGACTGCCGGAAGTGCCACTGTTGCGGCTCGATGGGTGCGGGCAGGTCGCCCTTGGGCAGCGCGCGGTCCGGCACGAACGGAATGTCGATGGGCGTCGGGTTGCCGATCGCCTCGGTCAGGAGGCCGATCATGTTGTGGAAGTACGCCGTGGTGCGGAGCCCGCCGTTCCACCACGTCGAGTACGGCGCCCCGGAGCGCATCGTCGCTCCGGGCTTCCCCTCCGCGAGGAAGCGCTCGTGCATCGCCGCCGCGACCATGTCGATGCCGATCGGCACGAGCGGGTCGAAGTAGTAATTGAACGGATCGCGGAACGGCGGCGCGAACAGCACCGTACCGGCAGGACCCGTCTGGTGGTGATTGTAGACGATTTGCGGAAACCATTCCCGGAACATGACCCTGGCCATGTTCTCGGTCTCGGGCTGGGTCACCATGTAGAAGTCGCGGTTGTTGTCGTGCCCGATGTATTTCTGGTACAGCCGCGGGATGCCCGCCGTCGAGCGCTTGAGCGAGTCCGACTCCCGCATGTACCAGCTCGAGACCAGCTCCATGCCGTCGGGGTTGGCGTGCACCGCGAGCAGGATGACGTCGTCGAGGATGCGGCGGGTCTCCGGGTCGTCCCGGCTCACCATTTGATACACGAGCTCCAACAGTTGATGCGCGCCCAGCACCTCGGTGGCGTGCAAGCCACCGTCGATCCACACTGCCGCCTTCCCTTCGCGGGCCAGGGCGTGCGCCTGCTCGTCGGTGAGCCCCTGCGCGAGCGCCAGCCGCCGCGCAATATCTTCGTAACGCGCGAGGCGCTTGTGGTTCGCCGGCGCCGTGATGATCGCCATGAGCTGGGGCCGCCCTTCGGCGGTCTTGCCGATCTCGCGCAGCACCATGCGCGGCGACTCCCGGGCGAGCGTCCGCCAGTAGGCCTCGAGCTGCGTGTAGGTCGCGAGGTGATAGTCCGCCCCGACGTCGAAGCCCAGGGCTTGTCGCGGTGTCGTGACGCGGTGCTGCGCCGGGGCCGGCGGCGCCACCAGGGCGGCCGCGACGAGCAAGACGGTGATTCTCGGCATATCGAGGACTCGCAATTCGGAGGGGGCGTGCAGTAAACTATCTGGGCACGGTCACTGTGCTAGGCGGGATGACTCACGTCGTGATGCGTATCCGCAACACCGTACTCGCACTGCTGGCGGTCGCCGCCGCGGGGCCGGGTGCCGCTCAAACGCCGGCCCCCGACAGCGTGTCGGCAGGCCTCTACGCCGCGGCCGGCGCCGGGATGCTCAGCCCGGCGGCGCGGCGCGCCGTGCCGTTCGTGTACGTGCCGAACAGCAAAGACGGCACGGTCACGGTGATCGACCCATTGACCTACCGCGTCCTGCGCAGCTTTGCGACCGGCGCCCTGCCGCAGCACGTGGTGCCGTCGTACGATCTCCTGACGCTGTGGGTGGCAAACAACCTGGGGAATACGCTCACGCCGATCGATCCCGCCAACGGCCGCGAAGGGCCGAGCGTGCCGGTCGCCGATCCGTACAACCTGTATTTCACTCCCGACGGCCACTGGGCCATCGTCGTGGCCGAGCGGCTCCGGCGGCTCGACTTCCGGGACGCGCACACGATGGCCCTCGTGCAATCGGTCCCGGTCGAGTGCAGGGGCGTGGACCACATGGAGTTCAGCGCCGACGGGCACTTCGCCATCGCCACGTGCGAGTTCTCGGGCGAGCTGCTGAAGCTCGACCTCGCGACCCGCCGGGTGGTCGGGTACCTGCTGCTCGATCCCGACGGGCTGGGCGCCCGCGCGATGCCGCAGGACATCCGTGCGTCGCCCGACGGGCATGTGTTCTACGTGGCCGACATGATGGCGAACGGCGTCTACCTGGTGGACCCGGACGCTTTCCGGCGTGTCGGGTTCGTCGCGACCGGCAAAGGCACGCACGGCATCTACCCCAGCCGGGACGGGCGCCGGATGTACATCAGCAATCGCGGCTGGAATACCACTGCGGGCGGCCGCCACGGGCCGGGGAGCATCACCGTGCTCGATCCCGCGACGCAGCGGATCGTCGCCACCTGGCCGGTGCCGGGCGGCGGGAGTCCCGACATGGGCAACGTGACTGCCGATGGCCGGGAGCTGTGGCTATCGGGGCGCTACGACAGCGAGGTGTACGTCTTCGACGCCCAGACGGGCCGGCTCACCCACCGCATCGCGGTCGGCCGCGAGCCGCATGGGCTTTGCGTGTGGCCGCAGCCCGGGCGTTACTCGCTGGGGCACACGGGGAACATGCGATAAGACAAGGACGTCAAGCAAACGACGTCACGCAACGACGTCACGCAACAACGTCAGGCAACGACGTCACGCAACGACGTCACGCAAGAACGTCACGCCACAACGTCCAGCAGAGGCATCGCGGAGAGACGTGTGAATCGCATCGAGGGGAAGCTGATTCTGATCACGGGGGCGAGCTCGGGGATCGGGGCGGCGTGCGCACGCCGCTTCGCCGCGGAGGGCGCGAAGCTGGTGCTGTGGGCGCGCCGCGTCGACCGGCTCGAACGGCTCAGCGCCGACTTGCGCGAGCGCCACGCGACATCGGCGCTGCTCGCGCAGGTGGACGTGCGCGATCGAGCGGCGGTGAACCGCGCCGCCGGAGACCTCGTGGCCGGCGGGCACGTGCCGGATGTTCTCATCAACAACGCCGGTCTCGCGAGCGGGATGTCCAAGATCCACGAGGGCGACCCGGAGGACTGGGATCGCATGATCGACACGAATCTGAAGGGGTTGCTCAACGTGACTCGTGCTATCCTGCCGCACATGGTGGCGCGGCGGCGGGGCCACGTGGTGAACCTCGGCTCGACCGCCGGGCACATGACGTACCCGCAGGGTAACGTCTACAACGCCACGAAGTACGGCGTGCGCGCGCTCTCGGAGGGGATGAACCTGGACGTGGCGGGGACGCCGATCCGCGTCTCGAGCGTCGATCCGGGGTTCGCGGAGACGGAATTCTCCGAGGTGCGGTTCCACGGCGACGCGGCGCGCGCCAAGGCGGTGTATCGCGGGTTCCAGCCGCTCACCGCCGACGACATCGCGGATGCGATCGCGTACGTCGTCAACCTGCCCGAGCACGTCAACGTCCTCGACATGGTGATCGTGCCGACGGCGCAGCGGAACGTGTACGTGGTGGACCGCAACGAGTCGTGACGACGGGTGTGGCCGGGGGGCAGCAACGTCGCGCCGGCGACGAGCCGGAACCTGGTGCCGCGCTGCGCGGTTGAATCAAGCTGGATACCCATCGACCGAGAGGGAGTCGTCACATGCAGCAACGCACGCTTGGCGGGCAGGGCCTCACGGTGTCGGCCCTGGGCCTGGGATGCATGGGGATGTCGGAGTTTTACGGCGGTCGCAACGACGCCGAGTCGATCGCCACGATTCAGCGGGCGCTCGACCTGGGGATCACGTTCCTGGACACGGCGGACATGTACGGCCCGTTCACCAACGAGCAGCTCGTGGGCCGCGCCATCGCGGGCCGGCGCGCGCAGGTGATCCTGGCGACGAAGTTCGGGAACGTGCGCGGTCCCGACGGCAGCTTCCGGGGAGTGAACGGCCGGCCGGAGTACGTCCGCGCCGCCTGCGACGCGTCGCTCAAGCGCCTTGGCGTGGACACGATCGATTTGTATTACCAGCATCGCGTCGACCAAAGCGTGCCGATCGAGGAGACGGTGGGCGCCATGGCCGGGCTGGTGCGGGAGGGGAAGGTGCGGTACCTCGGGCTCTCCGAGGCGTCGCCCGCGACCGTGCGGCGTGCCCACCTAGTGCACCCGATCAGCGCCCTCCAGACCGAGTATTCGCTGTGGAGTCGCGACCCGGAAGCCGACATCCTGCCGACGTGCCGGGAGCTGGGGATCGGTTTCGTGGCCTACAGCCCGCTGGGGCGAGGCTTTCTCACCGGCCGGTTTCGCAGACTGGATGACCTGCCGGCGGACGATTGGCGGCGCAACAATCCGCGCTTTCAGGGAGAGAACTTCGAGCGGAACCTCGCGCTGTTGCGGAGGATCGAGGAGATGGCGCGAGCGAAGGCCTGTACGCCGGCGCAGCTGGCGCTCGCCTGGCTGCTCAGCCGAGGGAACGATATCGTGCCGATCCCGGGGACGAAGCACCGTGCCCGGCTCGAGGAGAACGTGCGGGCGCTCGACATCCGGCTCACGTCCGACGAGCTCAAGCGCATCGACGCGGTTGCGCCGATCGGCGCGGCGGCGGGAGACCGCTATGCCGGGCCCGGGATGCGGGCGGTGAACGTCTAGGGGCTGACCTGCGAGACCTCCCGGCCGAGCAGGTAGCGCTGGGTGAAGAGGATCGTCGCGTAGAACTGGAAGTCCTGGTTCGGCTTCTTCCGGAAGCCGTGCCCCTCGTCCTTCGCCAGCAGATACCACACCGGCACGCTCCGTTGCTTCAGCGCGGCGACCATCTGGTCGGCTTCGCTGTGCGGCACCCGCGGATCGTTGAGACCGGCAACGATGAACAGCGGTTTCGTGATCTTGTCCACGTTGTTGAGCGGCGCAGTGCGCTCCATCCACGCCCGCTGGGTGGAGTCGCGCTCGTCGCCGTACTCGACGCGCCGCAGATCCTGGCGGTATCCGGACGTGTTCTTGAGGAAGGTGGCGAGGCTCGAAATGCCGACCACGTCCACGGCACAGCAGATCCGGTCGTTGTAGAGCGTCGCGCTCACGAGCGTCATATGGCCGCCGTAGCTCCCGCCGGTCACGAGCACGTGGTCCGGGTCGAGATCGGGGCGGGTGCGGATCCAGTCGAGCAGCGCGCCGATGTCCCGGTAGGCGCCGTCCCGCAAGGTCCCGTTGTCGAGCTTCGCGAAGGTCTTGCCGTGGCCCGTCGAGCCCCGGACGTTGGGGAAGATCAGCGCGACGCCGAGCTCGTTTACGTAGTAGTTGTTGCGGCCCAGGAACCCGGGACGTGACTGCCCTTCCGGGCCGCCGTGGATGTTGATGATGACGGGCCGCCGGCCCGGGAAGCGGGTCGGGGGCAGGTAGAGGAACCCGGAGATGGAGCGGCCGTCGCCACTCGTCCAGTGGATCAGCTCCGGCTCCGCGAAGTCCGCCGGATCGAGCCCGCCGGTCTCGCTTTCGGTCCAGCGCGTCAGCCGCCCGGTCGGCAGCTCGAGCGAGTAGGCGTCCTCGGGAGATCGGGCCGAGCTGAACGAAAAGCCGAGCTCGGCGCCGGTGCGCCGCCAGGTCACGTTTCCGACCAGCCCCGTCGGCAATTTCGGGAGGCGCCGCTCTGCGCCGGTTGCGGCGCTCAGCACGTGCAGTGCGCCGACGCCGTCTTCGTTGGTCACCACGGCGATCCAGCGCCCGTCGGGGGACAGGGCGAACTCGTCCACGTCCCAGGGAAGACGGTCGCTCAGGAAGCGGTAGCGCTTGCCGAGCAATTCGAGATAAGCGAGTCGTCGCACCTCCGAGCCCTGGTCGGTGGTGAGATAGATCCCCTTGCCGTCGCGGCTGAACTGCGCACCGCCCCCGGCGTAGGCGACCGTATCGGTGCCCGGCGTGGTGAGCAGCGTCTTCACGCCGGTCGCGACGTCCGCCAGCCAGAGGTAGCTCTCGTTCACCGAGACCGCCTGGTGCAGCAGGATCGTGCGATCGTCGGGGGACCAGTCGAGCGGCGCGAACCCGCCGCCCGCGAGCTCGACCACCAGGCGATCGGTGCGCGGATCGGCTGGATCCATCACCCAAAGGTCCAGGTCCCGACCATTGCGCCGGGTCGACATGTAGGCGTAGCGGTCGCTTTTGTGTGACCAGAGTCCGCCCACGTTGCGAGACTTGCCATCCGTCAGCAGCGCGACGTCCCCCGTAGCGACGTCGTAGCGGTACTTCTGGAAGAACTCGCCGCCGCCCACGTCTTTGCTGAGCACAATGTAGCGGCCGTCGCTCGGCTGGTATGACGCCCCGGCGACGGGGTCCGCAAAGAAGGTGAGCTGGATGCGCGCCCCCCCCGGGAGCTTCACGCGGTGCAACTGTTGCGCATCGCCGAAGCGAGTGCCGACGAGCATTTCGCGGCGCGTCGGATGCCAGTCCCAGAACGCCGCCGAGCGGAACTCGCTGTAGCGGCGTCCGGCTTCGGCGATGGACGCCGGGACGGGCGGGACGCCGTCGGTCACGAGATTGTCCCCGGGGGTGAGGGCGCTCGTTTGGGCGAGCAACGGGGCGCCGCCCACCAGCGGGGCGACGAGCAACAGGCGCAGGAGCTTGATCATGAATGAATGAGTGAGTGGGTCCGCACGTAAACTAGCGTGCGCCGGGGACGGGGCTAGTCCGGCTCGCCGCGGGGGCGTCGGCGTCGTAGCTTTCCGCGGAGTCGCAACGAACGGAGTGAGGGTGACGGCTTACCGGTATCCCGATGGACACGTTTTCTACCGCAAGCTGGGGCGTACCTTCCCCCGCATCGTGCGCGGCGAGGGGTGCTGGCTCATCGACGACCGCGGCAAGCGCTATCTCGACGCCGTCGGCGGCGCCTACGTCGCCAACTTCGGCCACTCGAACCCCGACATCGCCGACGCCATGGCGCAGCAGGCGCGGCAGTTCGGCTATCTCTCGGGCACGGCCTTCACGCACGGCCCCGTCGAGGAGTTGGCCCGAGAGCTCGCCACCACGCTCCCCGGCGACCTCGACAAGCTGTACTTCCTGTCGAGCGGCTCCGAGGCGGTGGAAGCGGCGCTGAAGCTGGCGCGCCAGTACTGGGTGGATGCGGGAAAGCCCGCAAAGCACGAGATCATCGCGCTCGCCCCTTCCTATCACGGGAACACGCTGCTGGCCCTCTCCGCATCGGCGCGCGAGCACTACCGGACCATGTTCCGGGACTGGCTGGTCGACGTCCATCGGATCCCGGCGCCCTATCCCTACCGGTGCGCGTGCCGGGGTGAGGATGCCGGCTGCCCAGTGTGCAGCGGGGCGGTGCTGGAACAGGCGATCGCGCGGGTCGGCGCGAGCCGGGTGGCGGCGTTCATCGCCGAGCCGGTGGGTGGCTCCTCTACCGGCGGATCCACGCCTCGCCCCGAATACTTCCGGCGGGTGCGGGAGATCTGCGACCGCTACCAGGTGCTCTTCATCGCGGACGAGATCCTGTGCGGCGCGGGCCGGACGGGGACATGGTGGGCGATCGAGCCGTACGGCGCGGTGCCGGACATCATGACGCTCGGCAAGGGGATCTCGGGCGGGTACGCGGCGCTGTCGGCTGTGGCGGCGCCCGAGCGGATCATCGACGTGATCGCCGACGGCTCCGGGAGCTTCCTGCACGCGCAGACGTTCTCGCACCACCCGGTGGCGTGCGCCGCCGGCCTCGCCGCCGTCCGCTACCTGAAGCGGCACGGGCTGGTGGAGCGGTGTGCCGCGCTGGGCCCCGTGCTGCAGGAGCGGCTGGCGGCGCTGCGGGAGCTGCCTCATGTGGGTGACGTGCGGGGGCGCGGGCTGCTCGCGGGAATCGAGTTCGTCGAGGACAAGGCGACGCGCGCCCCGCTGCCGCGGACCGCGCGTTTCGCCGAGTCGTTCACCGAGGCCGCGCAGCAGACGGGGCTCGTCGTGTGGCCCAACGTCGGGCACGCCGACGGGACGAACGGCGACCTCGTCATGGTCGCGCCGCCGTTCATCGTGACGGAGCAGGAGATCGACGAGATCGTGCGCCGATTTGCGGAGGCACTGGAAATGACGCTGCACAGCCGCACCGTGATCGAGGTATGAGGGACTATCCGCGCATCGTCGTCGCGCCCCCCGGACCGAAGGCGCGGGAGATCGTCGCGCGCCAGAACCTCTGGGCGTCCACATCGTACCCCAAGGAGTATCCGCTGGTGATCGCGCGCGGCGAGCGGGCCATGGTCGAGGACGTGGACGGGAACCGCTACCTCGACTTCATGGCCGGCATCGCGGTCGCGTCCACCGGCTACGGCCACCCCACAGTCATCCGAGCGATTCAGGACGCGGCGGCGAAGTTCCTCCACATCTGCGGCAGTGACTTCTACTTCGAGAGCTTCGCGGCACTGTGTGAGCGGCTCGCCAAGCTGGCGCCGGGACCGAGCAAGAAGCGCGTGTTCTTGTCGAACTCCGGGACCGAGGCCGTCGAAGGCGCGATCAAGCTGGCGCGTCACTCGACGGGGCGCCCGGCGGTGATCGCCTTCCTGGGGGCGTTCCACGGCCGCACGTACGGCGGCTTGAGCCTCACGGCGAGCAAGGCGATCCACCGCGCCGGCTTCGCGCCGTTCCTGCCGGAGGTGCACCACGTCCCATACGGCTACCGCTACCGCTGCGACTACTGTCGCGGCGAGCCGGGGTGTACGATGCGCTGCGTGACGGCCATCGAAGACGAGCTGTTCGCGAAAAAGGTCGACCCCGCGAGCGTCGCAGCGATCTTCGTGGAGCCGATTCAGGGGGAGGGGGGTTACGTGGTGCCCCCGCCGGGTTATCTGACGGCGCTGCGGGAGCTGTGCGATCGGCACGGCATCCTGCTCGTGTGCGACGAGGTGCAGAGCGGGGTGGGGCGTACCGGGAAGATGTTCGCCTGCGAGCACGAGCCGGTCGAGCCCGACATCCTGCTCTCGGCTAAGGGGTTGGGCAGCGGCATGCCGATCGGGGCGATCATCGCGAATGAGTCGATCATGACGTGGCGTCCCGGCGCGCACGGCTCGACGTTCGGCGGCAACCCCGTATGCTGCGCCGCCGCGCTTGCGACGCTCGACGTCGTGGAGCACGACCTGCTGCCGCGGGTCCCGAAGCTGGGCGAGCGGCTGCTCGCGGGGGCGCGTCGCCTCGAGGCGAAGTACGCCGCGATCGGCGAGGTGCGGGGGCGCGGCCTGATGGTCGGGGTGGAGTTCGTGAAGGACCGCACCTCGCGCGAGCCGGCGCCAGAGATCCCGCACGACCTGACGGAACGCGCGTTTCGCAAAGGCCTGCTGCTGCTCGGGGCGGGGAGGAGCGCGCTGCGCCTCGCGCCGCCGCTGGTGGTGGACGAGGAGGATGTGGATACGGCGCTGGGGATCATCGATGAGTGTTTGCGGGAGATTACCGATTGACGACATCAGACGTCAAACGTCAGATGTCTGATGTCTGACGTCTCTAAGGTCGTGTCGATGCGCGACGCCGTCGCCCGATTCGTGCACGACGGCGACACCGTCGTCATCGAAGGGTTCACCCATCTCATCTGCTTCGCGGCGGGCCACGAGATCATCCGCCAGGGCCGCCGCGACCTCACGCTGTGCCGCCTGACTCCCGATCTGATCTATGACCAGATGATCGCCGCGGGGTGTGCGCGGAAGCTGGTGTTTTCCTGGGCCGGAAACCCCGGGGTCGGCTCACTGCATGCGTTCCGGCGTGCGGTGGAGGGGAGGGGCGCGCCGCGGTTGGAGATCGAGGAGTACTCGCACTTCGGCATGGTCGCGCGCTTCGCGGCGGGCGCCGCCCGGCTCCCCTTCTGGCCGCTGCGCAACTATATGGGGACCGACCTGCCGCGCGTGAACCCGCGGATCCGGCACGTGACCTGCCCGTACACCGGTGAGGCGCTCGCGACCGTGCCGGCGCTGAACCCCGACGTGAGCATCATCCACGCGCAGCGCGCCGACGCCCAGGGGAATACCCAGATCTGGGGCCTGCTCGGCGTGCAGAAGGAGGCGGCGTTCGCGTCGGCGCACGTGATCGTGGTGGTCGAGGAGCTGGTGGACGAAGCGGTGATCCGCGCCGACCCCAACCGCACGGTCATCCCCGCCCTGATCGTGGATGCGGTCGTGGTGGAGCCGTGGGGCGCGCACCCGTCGTACGCGCAAGGGTACTACGACCGCGACAACGGTTTCTACGTGGCGTGGGAAGCGCGCTCCCGCGATCGGGATGCGCTCGAACGCTACCTCGACGACTTCGTGCGCGGCGTGTCCGATCGGGCGGCGTACCTGGAGAAACAGCCGGATCTGGCCGCGCGGCTCAAGGCGAAGGAACGGCGCTGCGCCGGGGTGAATTACGGGTTCTGACGGCGCGTACACTGCCGACGAAATGATGGCGAGCGTCGCGGCGCGCGAGCTGGTCGACGGGGAGGTGGTGTTCGTGGGGATCGGCCTCCCCAACCTGGCGTGCAATCTGGCGCGCGCCACCCACGCGCCGCGCCTCGTGCTGGTGTACGAATCGGGGGCCGTGGGGGCGACGCCCGCCCGACTGCCCGTCTCCATCGGCGACCCGGCCCTCGTGACGGGGTCGCTCATGGTGTGCGGCATGGCGGACGTATTCCAGCTCATCCTGCAGAACGGCCGGATCGCCGTTGGTTTCCTGGGCGGTGCGCAGGTCGACCGCTATGGGAACATCAACACGACCGTGATCGGCTCCTATGAGCGGCCGGCGGTCCGGCTTCCGGGCAGCGGGGGGGCGGCGGAAATCGCGATTCACGCGCGCCGCACGCTGGTCGTCGCGAAGCTGTCGCCGCGCACGTTTCCGGCACACGTCGACTTCATCACGAGTCCCGGCCATGGCGGCGCCGGTGCGTCCCGGCGGCAGCTGCGCATGCCGGGCGCGGGGCCGGTCAAGGTGATCACGGACAAGGCGGTGCTCGAGGTGGATGAGGGGACCGGTGAGCTGGTGCTGGCGGCACTGTATCCCGGTGTGGAAGCGTCGGACGTGCGGGGTTGCGTGGGATGGCCGCTGGCGTGCCGCCCCCGGCCGGGACGCGTCGCGCCGCCGGACGCGACGGAGCTGCGACTGCTCCGGGACGTGCTCGACCCCGAGCGGTTGTACCTCAAAGGATGAGGCGCGCCGCAGCGGTCGCGGTCCTGATCGTCGCCGCCGGCCGGAGCGTGGCCGCGCAGGGCGACGCCGACTCCCTCGCCGCGCGGGTTCACCGGCTCGCCGACGCCTATGTCGCCGGCTACTTCGAGCGCCATCCGGACGAGGCCACGCTCGACGGCGTGGCCGGGGTGCGGCACGACCGCCTCCCCGACAACTCGCCGATCACGCGCGGGCGCTGGCAGGCGCGCGAGGACCGGTGGCTCGCGGAGCTGCGACGCATCGATCCCGCGCCCCTCGCCGGGCGGCCCGAATGGACGGCGTACGGTGTGATGCGCGCATCGCTCGAGGGAAAGGTAGCGATCCGGCCGTGCCACTACGAGCTGTGGAACGTGAGTCACGTGAACCTGGGTTGGCTGCCCATCGTCACGTCGCTCGCGGCCGTTCAGCCCGTCGGCTCGGACGAGTTGCGCGCGCAAGCCCTCGCCCGCTGGCAGGCGATTCCCCTCTACATCGCGAGCGAGATGGCGAATCAGCGCGAGGGGCTGCGGTTGGGCTATTCGGCGCCGCAGAGCAACGTGCGCATCGTGATCAAGCAGCTGGACCAGCTGCTGGACGAACGGCTCGATCGATCGCCCCTGTACGCTCCGGCGCTACGCGATTCCACGCCGGCGTTTCGCGACCAGCTGCGCCGCTTCATCGAGAACGCCATCCTCCCGACGATCCGCCAGTATCGGCAATTCCTCGACAAGGAGTACCTGCCACGCGCGCGCAAGACGATCGGCGTCTCGGCCAATCCCAACGGCGCGGCGTGCTACAAGGGGGCGATTCTCGCGACGACCGGGCTCACGCTGTCGCCCGACTCGATCCACCGGCTCGGTCGCGCCACGGTCTCCGAGCTGGAAGCGGAGATGCGCGGCATCACCGAGCGGAGCTTCGGGTCGCGGGACGTCACTCCGATGCTGAAGCGGCTGCGCGGTGACTCCAAGTTCAGCTTCCGCACGCGGGAGGCGATGCTGGCGTACGCGCAGGCGGCGCTCGAGCGCGCCGCGACCGTCATGCCGCGCTGGTTCGGCCTCTTGCCGCGGGCGGGCATCGTCATCCGCCCCTATCCCACGTTTCGCGAGCGGGAGAGCGTCGGCGAATGGGACCCGCCGGCCGAAGACGGCAGCCGCCCCGCCGTCTTTTACCTGAGCACCTACGATCCGAAGCACAAATCCCGGGCCGACGTCGAGGCGCTGACGTTCCACGAGACGATTCCCGGACACCACCTCCAGGGGTCGATCGCGTTGGAGCGGGGCGCGGCCATCCCGGCGATCGCGCGGTACTTCTGGTCGCCGGGGTTCGGCGAGGGGTGGGCCGAGTACGCCGAGCAGCTCGCGGACGAGATGGGCGTCTACTCGTCGGACACTGCCCGCCTCGGCGCGCTCGCCGACCTCACCCTCTCCGCGGCGTTGCTCGTCGTCGATACGGGGATCAACGCGTTCGGCTGGACCCGTGACGACGGGATCCAGTTCCTCGAGGCGCACACGCGGGTGCCCCAGATACGCGCCGAGGTGCCGGTGGATCGCTATCCGGTGTGGCCGGCGCAGGGCCTGTCGTACGCACTCGGTCGCCTCGAGATCCGGCGGCTGCGCGCGCTGGCGGAGCAGACGCTGGGCGCGAAGTTCGATATCAAGACCTTCCACGACCGGGTGCTGGAGGACGGCGCGGTACCCCTCCCGCTGCTGCGCGACAAGATCGAGCGCTGGCTCACCGCGCCGCGCTAGCGTGGGCGGTCCTCGACCAACCGGGTCATGCGCGCGCGCACGTCGCGCACCACTGGCTGCAGCTCCGGGTCCGCGTCCTTCCACAGGTCGACGAACCTGCCGTAATACTCGCGCGCCTTGGCGCGATCCCCCCGCTCCTCGTACAACTCGCCGAGGCGCTTATAGGTCGGTGCGATGGCATAGCGCGCGATGTACGGCAAACTGGGTGTGTTGACGACCCGTTCGTAGATCGCCAATGCTGAGTCCGGTTGGTGGGCGCGGTCGTAAACGGTCGCAAGCTCGAATAAGCCGCACGTGAGGCATTCTCCGGGCTCCTGACTCCAACCGCGGAACGCCGCCGCTGCGTCCTGGCTACGGCCTTCCCCGACCGCGATCGCACCGGTTGCGGCGAGGTCGAACCGTAGGGGCTCTCCCCGCCGCACTCCTTGAGGAACGTTGGCCACGTACTCGCTGAGCAGTCGTCGCGCCTGCTCCGGCCGGCCCGCCTGGGCGTAGAACCAGGCGAGTAGAGCATACGGCCTGTCCAGCGGCGGGAGAGATGCGAGCGGGTGCCGTTGCAACGCGCCTTCGACTTGCCGCAAAGCCTCCGCGGGCCGGGCGCGATACCGCAGTTCCACTAGGGCGGCCGTCGTCGCGCCGGCGAGGTAGTCCTTCAGGACGCCGCGCTGCTCGCTCTCGGTCATGAAGTCACGCGCATGCCGCTCTGCGGCAGCCAGTTGACCCTGGGTCTCGGCGATCGCCCCAAGCAATTGGCTCGAGCGCGCCTTGAAGACCAAGTTGTTCTGCGTCTCTTCCCGGAGTCGTCGCGCGGCTTGCTGTGCGGCCTCGTAGTCTCGCTCGGCGAACGCCGCCCGGGCACGCAGGACGAGCCGTCCCGGACTGCGCGGCAGGGCATGGTCGAACCTATCGAGCGTCGCGCGGACGTCGGCGAAATGGCCCTGCGCGACCTGGGCCACGACGGCGTTGACGAAGTAGGGGGGGGATTGTTCGATCGTCGTGGCGCGGAGGGCCAAGCTCTCCGCCTCTGCCCAGCGGTGCGAATCGTTCAGCGCGAACGCAAGGTTGTTGAGGGCGATCGTGTTGTCCGGATCGCGCTCGAGCACCGACCGGTAGGCCGCGATGACCTTGGTCAGGTCGTAGTCGACGTCGAAGTAGTAATACGCGATGGTCTGATGGCGCTCGATCTCCGGCAGACGGTCGCGATGCTCGAACGCTTTGGTAACGGCGGCGTTGGCGCGAGTAATCGAGGTCCCCGAGTTGTCGAGCACAACTCCGAGCTTGCGGTACGCCATCGCGAAACCGGTATCGAGCGTGGTGGCTTCCTCGAGTAGCGCGATGGCGCCGTCGAAATCGCCCGCATCCTCCGCGGCGATGGCCTGCGTGTACTTGCGGAGCGCCTCGAGCGACCCGGTCGTCACCTTCTCGAGTGGCTGGTTGGCGCGAATCGTCGTGAGCGACTCCCCGATACGCTCGCGGAGCTTGCGCGAAAGCCTGTCGATGGCGCCGATGAGCGCCCGGTCGTCGTCGGCGGTCTCGCGCACCGCTGTGAGGACGTGCCCGTCGGTCGCCGATACGAGGCTCGCGGACAGAACGAAGCCCCGCCCGACTGGGTCGATCTGGCCCGTTGCAACCGCCTTGATCCCCTCTCGCACCGCGACGTCGCGTGCCAGCGCCGCGTCGACGTGAGCGTTCGCCTTGCGTTGCATCCGCCCCAGCGCCTCGGCGAGGGTCTGAGCGTCCGCCAGGCGGACGGTCGGTGATTGCGTCAAATCGACCCGAAATGCTTCAGTGAGCGACGGGCCCAGCGTCGAGTCCGTTGTGCGGTTCTCGAAGTCGGCAAGAATGAGCGTCTCGCGGTTCCTGAGAACGCCGGACGCGACGAGCGTGCCGACCGGGCCGATCCCGAAGAGCCGCATCGCAGTGTAGACAGCCGCCGTGAGGGCGAGCGCGACGAACGCGGCAACGCCGCCTCCAATCGCCTTGCGCCACGTGAGCCAGCCGTGCCAGGCGCTGGCACCGGAAGCGGCAGCGGCAGGCAGCCGCCCGGTCGAGGCGAGCATCCGCCGTCGCTCGGCGAGTCCCGTCATCAGCATGATGGGCAACCCCACGAGCAGCAGGCCCACGGCTCCTGCGAATACCCAGTCCGGCAGGCCCAGCTTCCACACGAGGACGTATACGAATCCCAGTACCGCCAAGGAGGCGGCGGCGAAGAGCGCCGCGACGCGGACGGGATGCGACTGCCGCAGCGCTGCATCGACCTGTGCCGCAGATACCGGTCCGGTCGCGGTGGGCGGCATCCCGCCGCTCGGTGTCGCCATCGCCTCGAGCTGCGCCAGCACGTCGTCCGCGCGCTGCCACCGATCGGCTGGGTGCTTCTCCAGGCAGCGCATGACCAGCTCGCTCAGGGCGGCGGGGACGGCCTGCCGGTTCAGGGTCACGGGCTCCGGCGCGACGTTGACGTGGGCGGCGAGCATCGCCTGCGGGGTGGCGGCGTTGAAGGGCAGTTTGCCGCAGAGCATCTCATACGCCAGGACGCCGACCGCGTACAAGTCGGCCCGGTGATCGACGTGGGGATCCGCGGCCGCCTGTTCGGGCGCCATGTAGGCGGGCGTGCCCAGGGCAACGCCGAGCGACGTGAGCGTGGACTGACCGCTCGAGGCGCTCACCGCCTTAGCCACGCCGAAGTCCGTGACCACGGCGTGCTTGCCGGTTATGAGCACGTTGTCCGGTTTGATGTCCCGGTGCACGACGCCCTGGGCGTGAGCATAGGAGAGGGCGTCCACGACGTCGCGCAGGATTCTTACCACCTCGGGGACGGGCAGCTCACCCTCGCGCGCGAGCTTGGCTCGCAACGATTCGCCCGGGATGAACGGCATCACGTAGTAGAGCAGGTTATCCGCCGCGCCCGCGGTGAGGAGCTGCACAACGTGGGGGTGCTGCAGCGACGCCGCCAGCTGGATCTCGCGCCGGAACCGCTCGACGTTCACGCCGGCAGCGAGGTCGGGGGGGAGCACTTTGATGACGACCCTGCGGCCGAGCGCGCTCTCCTCGGCAACGAACACGCGGCTCATCCCGCCGCCGCCCAGCTCCTTGTCGATGCGATAGGCGCTCCCGACCGCGGTCTGGAGACGCGCTCGCAAGTCGTTCATGAGAGGCCAAGATAAGGGGCCCCCGCAGAGGACGCGAGCTTGACGTCACCCACACCCGGGCTAACATGGCCCCGTGAACATCCCCCGCGCTTTCAACGCCGCCACCTGGTTCGTGGACCGCCACGTCGCGGAAGGCCGCGCCGGCCGGCTCGCCATTCGCTGCGGCGGCCGGGATATCACGTACGGCGAGGTGCGGGCCGACGCCAACCGCTGCGGCAACGCGCTGCGACGGCTCGGTGTC
>Ga0209376_1000289_pt1 | contig 56108 bp, 43 predicted proteins | sample GraSoiAngelo_134_FD_185891 | JGI IMG/M metagenome (GOLD analysis project Ga0209376, IMG submission 185891) | Grasslands soil microbial communities from the Angelo Coastal Reserve, California, USA - 14_0929_05_30cm (SPAdes) (version 2) | ecosystem: Environmental > Terrestrial > Soil > Grasslands ...
CCGATAGCTCGTCACATTCGCCTCGAGCGTGGCGAGCGGTGTGTCATAGCAGTAGTAGCCGTTGTAGTCGTCGTAGTAGCAGTCGACCCGATCCACTTCGTAGCCATCCTCGAAGGCGGAGTGGTCGGTCCAGGTGAGGTCGATCTCGTTCCCTGCTACCGTCGTGGCGACGAGGTCCGAGGGGGCCGCCGGCGGCGTCGTGCAGTCGACGTTCGAGGGTGGGGAGTCGCCGAGGCCGTTGAACGCGATGACGCGATAGCACACCGGCTGCTCACTCGCCCGGTCTCCGTCCGTGAACCCGGTCTGCGATGGGTCGGCGCTGACGGCGACCGCCCAGGTCGCTTGTCCGTCGGTGGAACGCTCGATGCGGAAGCCGTCCTCATTGGTCGATGGCTCGGCCCAGATGACGACCACGGCCGTGCTGCCACCGGGGTAGGCGTCGACGCCGGTGGGCGCCGCCGGCGGCTGCGTGGCGGCGACGGCGTTGGCGGTATTGGAAGCGTCGGAGAACCCACTGTCCTTCGTCGCGCGCACCTGATACCAGTACCGCGTGTCGGGACTCCCGCCGGCGTCGCGATAGCTCGTGCTGTTCGCGGGCAGAGTCGCGACGACCGTGAAGGTCACCTGGTCGGGAGCGCGCAACACCTGGTAGGCATCCTCTACCGCGGAGTTGTCCGTCCACGCCAGCGCGATCGCGGGACCGGCGACGCCGGTGGCGGTGAGGTTCGTCGGTCCCGACGGCGGGGTGGTGCACGCGACCTTCGACGGCGTCGACTCACCGAAGCTCATGATGGCAATCACGCGGTAGCACAGCTGCGGGTGCTCCGCGGCGACCCCGAAGTCCACGGTGCGCGTGGTGTAGGGGTCGGTCTTGACGAGGGTTGCCCAGGTCGCGCCCTGATCGGTCGAGCGCTCGACCCGGAAGTTGAGGACGGAAAAGCCGATGTCGTTGCTCCAGGTGATCTCGACGTAGCTGCTGCTCAACGGCCTCGCGGCGATCTTCGACGGCCCGGCGGGGATCGGCGTGGTCGCGCAGGCGCTGGTCGAAAAGGCGGAGTACGCCCGGACCTTGCCGCTCTGGCCCAGCGCCGTGAACGCGCGGACCTTGGCGCAGTATTCCTGGCCGGGGTTTTGGCCGGTGAAGCTCTTCGCGGTGACGTTCGGAGCCGTGGTGATCCACAGGCTGTAGGTCCCCTGCGCGGTAAGGGCCACCCAGACCTCGAAGCCGGCTTCATTGGAGGAATTGTCCTGCCACGAGATGTCGATCTGGCTCGGCGACGGTGCCGCCACCTTGGCGTTAGAGGGCGGCTGCACCGTCGACCCTGACGCGGCGGCCTCGATGACCGGTTCGAGCGGCTGGTCGCTGCAGGCGGTGAGGAGCGCGGTCGAGCCGAGGCCGACCAGGAGCAGCGAGGTCCAACGAGCGCCAAGGGTCATCGTCCGTCCTCCGAACTGCGGTCGGTGCCAGGGGAGGGCCCCCCGTGGGCCGAGGCCCTCATCGTCGTGTGTCATTGGACGGACGATGGGCTCCGGATTGCTCGACGGGGAGAAGGGTACGAACGCGCTAAACGACCGAACGCGCCCCGAGCCACGGCGGCCCGGGGCGCGTTTAGCTACAAGCGGTCAGCGGGTCGCTACGACGGCCGCGGCAGCGCCGCTGAACGTGACCGCGTACCCGGCCGTCGTGGGCAGAATCGCATCGGCGCGACTCGCCACCTCCAACACGGCGCTCGCATACTCACTCGCCTTGCGGGCGTCGGGCACATCCATACTGAACAGCGGCCCGGCCCCGAGGTTGCCGACGACGAGCACCCTCACCTCCGTCGCTGAGACCAGGCGCCAAAACACCACGCTCCCGGACCCTGCGGCCTGCACCGTGCTCATTCCCGGTCCCGTCACCGTGACCAGGAGGGCTCCATCGTCCGTGTGGGGTGTCACGAGCGAGGCGACGATCGGGCCGGCCGTGGCCGGGGCCGTCGGGTTCGAGCCGCAGCCCAGGCTGACGGCCACGAGTGCGGTTGCCAGTCGCACAGGATATCGGCTGCACCGCGTGTTCATGGCTGCTCCTTTCTGACGGCGGCCCCCGGCAGCTGGCCGCGGGCACGGAGGTAGGCGCGGAAATCCCCGACGTCGTACCGGCCGTTGCGGTTGCCCTGGAAGTCGAGGAAGCGCTGCAAGGCCGTGGACAGCGGATCGCCGCCGAGCAGGTGCGCCACCGCGATGGTGACGTCGACGGAGGGGTTGGTCACACTCAGCGTGAACGCCCTGAGGCCGAAGCGCGTCGCGCCCTGCGCCCGCACGGCGAACGAGAACCTACCGCTGTCTTGGGGCGTGCCGGTGATCACGCCGCTCGCGCCGTCGAGCGAGAGGCCGGCCGGGAGCCCGCCGCTCGCCACACTCCACGTGAGCGTGCCTGGAGAACCCGCCACCCGCAGGGTATCTGCGTAGTCTGCACCGACTACCCCGGAGCGCAGCGTGGTGTTGACGATCACCAAAAGGTCCACGCCCACGCGAACGCCCGGCGCTCGCATCCCGGTGGGATTCATCTCCACGATCGAGCCGATGTAGGGCGGCTGCAGGTTATAGCCGTAGTTGTCGGCGAAGAGCCGCGACGTCATGGCACCGCCGGCGTCCCGGCCGAACGCGAGGAACGTCGGCCCGCCCAGGTGGGTGCGGGCGAACACGTCGCCGCCCACGAGCTGATAGCTCGGGTCGTAGAGTTGCACCGTGCCCAGGTACCCGTTGGACACGTACAAGTATCCGTCCACATCGAACGACAACCCCTCGATGTAGTCCGCGGCGGTGATCACCCGTTGGAAGGAATTCCCCACCACCTTGAACACGCCATCGTACGAATTCGTGAAGTGCAGATCGCCGGAGGGCGAGAACTTGAGGTCCTCGTCGAAGTAGCCGTCGATCCCGCTCCCCGCAAGACTGATCGACGTCTTCAGGGCGCCGAACGGGTCGAAGCGCAACAACGCCGGCGACCCGGGGTCGAGCACCCAGACGTCGCCGTCCGGGCCAACGGTGATCGCGGCGGCGGCGGGGAGGCTGTCTTTGAACGTCGAAACCTGGCCCGCGGGCGTAATCTGCCACACCACGCCGTGGTCGAACGTCGAGTCCATGCCGGCGACGAGAAGGTTCCCGAACCCGTCCACCACCATGCTCGCCGCCGCTCCCGGGACCCAGAGCGTCGTGACCACCGCGGCGGGACTCACGCGGTACACCACGTGGTAGACGTTTCCGTTAGCGACGTAGAACTCGCCCTGCCCGCCTGCGGCGAAGCCGAACGCTCCATCCAAGCCCGTCGCGAAGAGCGTGGTTGGGTCGCCCGGTCCGGGCGCGAGGGACCCGAGGTTCAACGAGTAGGTGCACGCCGGGCATCCCTGGCCGGCGAATCCGGCGATCGCGACGTAGTAATGGCCCGTGACCGGAATGGTGTAAATGATGCGACTGTCCACGCCGTCGTAGTCGTCGTTGAACGCGAGCTCGCCGCCGGCGCTGTCGAACAAGGCCATCACCGGATCGAGGGACGACCCGCAGCACGCCGCGTCCACGTCGAAGTTCACCGTCGTGCCCACGGGTAAATCGATCGCGTAGTAGTCGACGTCTGCGGCGTGCGTCGAGTCCGCCCCGGGGTCGATCACGCCCGTCGCGACGTCGCCTAGGCTCACCGGGTTCGCCACCGAGAAGGAGTCGTTCGGCTCCGTCTCGGTAACGGTGGCGGTCATGGCGGCGGTCGGTCCCGCCCGTTGCGCCGGCCAGGGGTGGCGCAGCCGCATCGCCGCGCGGGCCGCCGCGCGGGCGGGCTGCTTGTTGTGAGGGACCCAGCTCTGCGCCGTGAGCGCGACCGGCGTCCCCAGCAGGGCCGCCGCGATCAGCGCGGGAATCAACTGGCGCACGCTGCGGGTGAAGGCGTGAAGTGTCGTAGTCACGGACGTGGCCTCCAGACGGGTAGGATACGGTGGACCGGGTGGTTCATGAGGTTGCGGAGGCCCGACCCGGTAGGGCGCACTGCAATCACGACGGTATCGCTCTTGCCGTCGATGGACGTGATGATCGTGGTGATGCCCGGTGCCCGTGCCGCAAAGAGCCAGTCCACGGAGTATCTCGGGGGATCACTGGCCAGCGGCGCGCTATCGCTCGCCACCGAGTCACTGCTCACCCAGGCGACGACCCGGTGCTGCAGCACATTGCCGGCCGGGTCCCGCACCGTCGCCGCGAGGCGCACGGTGTCGCCGACGACCAGCGTGTCCGTGGCGGGCGTGACGGTGACGGACCCGACGGGCGGCGGCCGCGGCGGCATGCTCCCAGTGGGTGACCAGGCCGGGTCGTAGCCTGGGCCGAGCGGCACCATCCCCGTGCCGTCCGGACTGACCACATGCAGGCCGAACCACTCAAACACGATGGACCGGCTGTCCGCTGACCAGGAGGGCGTGCGGCCGAGGATGGCCAACTGCCGGAGTCCTGTGCCGTCTGCATTGATGAGATAGACGCTGTTGGCGCAGCACCGGCCCCGCTCGAACGCAATCGTTGTCCCATCGGGCGACCACCACGGCAAGTAGTCCCCCTCGGGATATTTCGTCAGCTGGCGCACCCCCGAGCCGTCGGCGTTCATCACGTAGATGGCGTTGATCCCGGTGCGGTCGCTGCCGAACGCGATGCGGCGGCCGTCGGGCGACCAGGTGGGATGCCAATCGAACCCTCCGGCGGTCAGCGCGATGAGACCGGAGCCGTCGCTCGCGCTCATCGTGTAGATGCGACCGCCGCGTCCAAACACAATTTTCTGCCCATCCGGCGACCACGACGGATCGCTGTCATCGAAGCCGTCGCTGGTCAAGCGCCTCAAGCCCGACCCGTCGGCATTGATGACATAGATGTCCCGGCCGGCCTTGCTGCGGTTATAGCGATCGAACGCCAGCTTGCTCCCGCCCGGCGCCCAGGACGGACTGAAGTCGCCCGAATCGGCGGTGAGTACCCGGCCGCCCGAGCCGTCGGCGTTGACAGCCTGGATGCCGCCGTTCGGCCAGGCCGCATAGGCGATCTCGCTCATGGCGGGGGGTGGCGGCGGGGGCGGCCCCGAACCGTTCACGACGATGTTCCCGCTGATGAGATTGTTCAGCGGGTTAGAGCCATTGGTCTGATTGACCGCGGGAGTGCCGGCACAGTACTCCGGCGCCGTAAGGGAGTCTTCGACGAGGGGCTCGGCCAGGGTCAGCTCGTCCGGTACCCCGCCCTCCGGGGGCCCGTTGTCCACCACCCGCCACCCATACTCCTGTCCCACCGAGCTCGTATCGTTCGCGCCGTCGACCACTCCGGCGACCCAGGCGGAATCGCCTCCCACGATGCTGAAGCAAGACACACGACCGAAGACGCGAACGTCACTCCCCGGGTAGAAGATGCTGAAGTTGCCGGAGAAGCTGCCGTCGTCCCAACGCACGGCGCTCATGTTGAACGTGCGCAATGCGCCGTTGAACGGATTGGTAATCAGCGCCGCCTGCTCCGTGGCGACACTGGCCATGGCCACCTGCGTCCCGGTGGTGAACGCCGCGGTCACCGGCTCCGCCAGGTGGTCTCCACTCAAGTCCGCCACGTCCGTCGGAATGGACAGCACATAGTCCGCGTTCGGCGCGAGGAGGCCGTCCAGCGCGAAGTCGGCGCGGAGGCCGTCGGCCGAGAGGCTGGTGTGACCGCTCACCGGGGCGCCACCCTGCAGCACATGGATGCCGGTGATGCTGCTAGGGCTCACGGGCTCGCTGAATACCACCTGAATGGCCGTGTTCAGCGGCACGTCATGCCTCCGGGGTGGTGGGGTCGTGCGGACGATGACGGGTGGTCGCGCCGCCGGGACCGTCAACTGCATCGACTGGGTCCCACCACCCGCAAGCTCTACTTGAACCGTCAGTGTATCGCCCGGGTGCGCGGCGATCGCCACGGGGTCGAAGCCCCCCTCCGCCATCGCGGCCGGGACGCTGGCGCCGGTCCGGGTGTTCCGCACCGTCGCAAGCCCTCCCTCCGGAACCGTCCCCGGCTGCAGCGAGACGTAGACCAGGCCGTCACTCGCCCCAAGGGAAGCGGCAGCGCTGCGGACTCCGGCGGCCCCCGTCACGATCGGATCCGAGGCGATGGCCGTGCCCACCGGCGGAGGGGGCGTGATTCGCGTGCCGACCGGATTGGTCCGGTCGTCGAGGCACGCGACCAGCAAGGTCACGACGACGACGGCTATGGCGCTCTTGCTCATCGTGCCCCCCCAACGTCCACGAACCCTGCCCAGTAGAACGGATGCGCCGTCGCCGGCACGGCGAGCAACGCCCGCTGCGCCGCGGCGAGCGCCGCCACGGGGTCCGCGCCGGCGGTGAACCGCTCATAGAAGCGCTCCATCAAGTCGGCGCTCGCGCGGTCCTCGACCGGCCACAGCGTCGCGACCACCTGCGCCGCTCCGGCGTGCAGGAACGCCCGCGACAAGCCCACCCAGTCGTCCCCTGCCGGCACGTCGGCCAAGGCGCCGGAGCCGAGTCCCGTCTGGCACGCCGACAGCACCACGAGGTCCGCCGCGAGCGTCAGGCCGAACACCTCGTGTACCTCGAGTCGCCCGTCCTCCGCGCCGCCGGGCGCCAGCTCGACGTACGAGAACAACGGGTTCGGCTTGTTGAGAATGCCGTAGGTGGCGAGGTGCAGAACGCGCCGACTGGGCGCGTCGCGGCGGAACGCCGCCTCGCTCGCGTTGGCGCCGGTCAGCACCTGCGCGTCCGTCCCGGCGAGTCGCGCGATCGTCGCGACCTCCTGACGCGATCCCGGCAGCGCGTCGGGCCGCGGCGCGAAGGCGAGCACGCCCGCCGTGGAACGCGCGGGCCGCCGGTCCCCGAGCGCCAGCCACACCGCCGCCGAAGGGGTCTCGACCACCTCGTAGCGCTCGATGAGAAACCGGCCACGACTATCGAGCAGGGCGGCGAAGGGCAGGTAGTGCAGCTCCGCGTGCGGCACGAAGATCAAACGCGCCTTGCCGGCAAGGAGCGCCGTCTCCTCGAGCGGCGCGATCAGGAACTGGTGGAGACTGCGCAGCGGACCGCGCCACAGGGCCTCCCCCCCCGCCAGCAGGTGAGGTCCTTCCAGCGTACCGCGCGCGAACTGCACCAGCCGGCGGAGGTCGCGGCGGCTCGCGCCCAGATCTACGGCGGCGACCGTGTCGCGGGTCACCACGAACGCCGTCGAGCCGGAATCGCTCACGAGGTACTCGACGAGCGCTTCATCGGAGGCCAGCCGGGTTGCCACGTCACGCCAGGTCACCGCCGGTGGCGACAGCAACGCCGCGTGCCGCGGCGCCTGGTCCCGCATCTCGAGGAGGAGATCGGCATAGGCCGCCTGCTCGTGCAGCAGCGCTTCGCCGGTCGTGCCGCCCACGCCGGCCAGGTCCGGACCACGCACGCCTTCCGCGCCGCCGCTTCCCGCTTCGAGGCCGGCCGTCAGCTCCGCGATGCGACGGCGCAGGTCCTGCTCGCGCGCGATCAGCGTGGCGGCCGTGTCGGCCGGGGCGACGCGGCCGCGCGCCAGCAGCTCCAGCATCTCGCGGGCGCGCAGGCGCTCGCTCGCCTCGAACGCCGCCCCCGGGCGACGCCGGGCGCGCTCGGTGAGCGCGAGTTGCGCATAGACGTCCCATTTGTCCGCCAGGAACCCCGAGCGGCGCTCCGGTAGGGCCAGCGAGTTGCCCGGTCGCTCGATGTCGGCCACGGCCGCCCGCAGCTCGCGCGCCGCGTCCTCCGTCGCCCCGCGGCTTCGAGCCACGAGCCCGAGCCCCGCGTGGAGGCGCCAGGTGACCTCGGGCGCGACACGGCCCTCCGCCTTCGAGCGCAGCGCGCTCACCGGTCGCGGCGGCGGCCCCGACCGGATCTCCGAGGCTCGAGAGATCGGCGGCCGCGCGCGCGAGTTGCCGGCGGGCGGTGGTGGTGTCCCCACGGGCTGCGGCGAGGTCGCCGAGGGAGAGGCGCGTCAGCGCCGCGGCGCGCTGATGCCCTGATGCCGTTTGCGAGCGCAACGCGCCGTCGAGCAGCGTCTGGGCCCGGGCGTAGTCACCCTTGTCGAGCAGCAGGGTGCCGCGTCCGTGCTGGGCGTCGGCCGTCCCTCCGGGGTCGCCGGCCTGCCGGAACAAAAACTCGGCCCGGGCGTACAGCCGCTCCGCGTCGGCGCGGGTGTTCAGTTGCACGGCGAGGTCGGCGCGCGCGAGGGCCAGCCCCGCGCGCGCGGCGGGCGTCGCGCGCGCCGAATCGGCGATCCGCTGGGTCCGGCTCAGCTCGTCCACCGCACCCTGGAGCTCCCCCTGTCCGGCGAGCGCGCCGGCCAGCGCCCGCCGCACGGTCAGGGCGGACGACAGCGGGCCGGTGCGCTCGTAGACCGCGAGCGCCTCACCGAGCGCGGCGCGGGCGGCGGGGTAATCCCCGCGGCGCAGCTCCAGCTGCCCCAGCCCGTGGAGCGCATCCGCCGCGTCCGCCCACTGCTCACGCGCCCGCCACGTCGACAGCGCGTCGCGGTACAAGCGCTCCGCCCGCGCAAAGTCACCGTCCAGGCTCGCCAGGCCGGCGAGGTTCACGAGGTTCGTCGCCGCCACGTCGTCGCGTCCTTCGCGCCGATTGATCACCAGCGCTGCCTCGAACTGACGGCGCGCTTCCGCGACATCGCCCGCGGTTTGGGCCAGCAAGCCGAGGTTGTTGTAGTCGGCAGCCATGCCGCGGGTGTCCCCGATGCGCTCGCGGCGGGCCAGCGCCGCGGTGTAGCCGTCCCGCGCCGCGGCGAGGTCGCCGCGGTCCTCCCGCACCGAAGCCAGCGTGCCGATCGCATTCGCCGCCACGCGCACGTCGCCGATCCCCTCCGCCAGGGTCCGCGCGTGCTCCAGGTACGTCATCGCGCTGTCGAGCTGCCCGGCGGTGGAGAAGCCCGCCCCGATGTTGCCGAGGACCGACGCGATCGCGGCTGTGTCGCCAATCGCTTGCGCGCGCCCCAGCGCGCGCCGCCACACCACGATCGCGGCCGTCGCCCCGTCCCGGCCGTACACGGTGACACCGGACCGCCGCACGCTGTCCACCCAGACTTTCCCCGCTTGCCGCTCCGGCGGCCATCCGGCGAAGCGCGCCACCTCGCGCACCAGGAAGGAGTCGCTCCACGCGACGGCATAGGCCGCGCTCAGCCTTCCGGCGACCGCGAGATCCTTGCGGTCCAGGGCGAACGTGACGGCCTCACGCGCCGCCGCGGGTCGGGCCCGCGTCTCCGCCACGAGCGCCGCTGCCGGCAACCGCAAGGCGAGCTGCCGCAGCGTGTCGGCGGCGGGCGACTGCAGCGCGAGCGCGGCGAGCAGCAGCGCGGTCACCGGCGCGGGGCCGGCACGACGGAGAACGCGGTCAACGGCGAGGTGGTCCAGCGGTCCCACCCGATGCGCGCTTCGACACTCCAGAGGTAGGGCTGCCCGGGGACGAGCGCGACGGAATCGGGAAGCGTCGCCACCGTGTCGGCGAGCTGCGACTCGTACCGCACCCGCCCGCCCGCGTCGAACAGCGTGACGTGATAGCGGTCGGCGCCCGGCACTGCGGACCAGCGCAACACACGCGCCTCGGCGACCGCCGCGACGGGGGCGAGGGGCACGGGCGCGGCGGCGGCGGTGATCGTGGGCGCGCGGTGTCTCGTGCCGATCTGGTCGCTGCCGCGCGGCCACGTGAGGACCGCGAGGAGCAGCGCCGCCGCCGCCGCGACCGGCACCTGCCAGCCGCGCCACGACGGCCGCGCGGCGGGCGCCTCGCGGGCCATGCCTTCGGTCGCTGCGAGCCGCGCGACCGCGGCGACCATTGCCCGGCAGCGCGCGCAGTCCGCCAGGTGGGCGACGATCGCCGCACGGGCGGCACCCGCGCTCTGGCCGTCCACGAACGCGGCCACTGCCGCTTCGCTCAGACACCGCGGCGTCTCCGTCCAGCGGGAGGGGGCAGCGGCACGCAACTGGCCCGTCGTCTCCCGGATCCAGGTCACCTGCTCCCGGCACTCGGGACACGTCGCCACGTGCACGGCGGTCGTGGGGTCGGCGTCGATCAAGTGGGCAACCAGGCCCTCGGGCGACGGGTGATTCATTCTTCGCATCGCCCTCGTGGGACGGACGGGCCGCCTGGTTTTGCTCCGGCGCGGCTCAGAGGTCCCCTTGGTGAATGCCGACGGCCTCGAGAGATGCGCGCACCGTGGCGAGCGCGCGAGACACCCGATTGTAGACCGCCTTGGCGTTGAAGAGGCCGAGGGCCCGCGCCACCTGCTGGGCGGGCATCTCTTCGACGATGTAGAGCTGCACGGCGACGCGGTCCTCGGCGGGCAGCGCCTCGAGCGCCTTGGTGAGCAGGGCACTCTGCTCCCGCCTGGTCGTGGAGTCGTCTTCTGGCGTGTCGGCCGGCAGGTCGGGTAGGGGGCCCGAGAAGTCCATGAGCAACCGTCCCTGGCGTCCCGCGCTCACCGCCCGATAGGTCGCCCCCAGCTCCCCGAGGTAGTCATGGAACGACAGGTCCGGTTTGTCGCAGGCCCGCAACAGGCCATACGTCTCGAGGTGCGAGCGACCGTCGAGAAACACCAGCTCGAAGATCCGTTGCCGCAGCGGCGGGAGCGCCGCGGCGAGGACGGTGAGGCGGGGCCGGCCGTCGCGGTGGCGGAACCAGTCGATCGTCTGGTTGCGCACCACCGCGACCAGCCACGTCGAAAACTTGGCGCGGTGGTCGGACTCGGCGAGATAGCGGCGGAGGCGGGCGAAGTCGTCGGCGCGCAGCGCAGTGCACACGTGCGCGAAGACGTCCATCACATCGTCGTAGTCACGGGCGTAGTGACGGATCGCGCTGAAGACCAGTCTCCGGTACCGCTCGATGAAGAGATCCCACGCGGCTTCCGGGTCTCCAGCCTCGAGCGGGGCGATCCATGGCTCCCCCATGGGCCACTCCGATCTTAGGGAGCGAATGTACCCGAATGCAACGCGACGGCAAGGCTAGAGCCGGAAGCGCCGGGCGATCTGGGCGAGCCGGTGGCGCGCCATGCCGAGACTGGCGCGCTCGCGGTCGAGCACGAGGAAGAGGAAGACGTCGGAGTCCGGCTTGAGGAAACGGATGACGTGATACCGCTTGCCGAACGTGATCATGATGTCCTGGGTAGCGTCGCCGCTCCCCAGGGTGCCGATCGCGGCGCGCGCGACATCCGCCGCCCCGGCGGCGGCGGCATCCATGTCGAGTTCGCGGCCCCCACCCGCCTGGCCCAGCGCCATCCCGCTCGTCGCATGGACCAGCGCCACCCCCAGCGCACCGTCGATGGCCAGCGCCTCCTCCAACAGCGCCTGCTCCGGGAGCTGATCGACGCCTGGAGCCGGCCGCTGGGGAGCCGCCGCGGGCGGAGGCGCGACCGGCTCCGAAGCACCGCCGGGACGCCCGCGCTCGTCGAGGAGGCGTGCCGCTTCCATCAGCACGCCCTGCAACCGCTCCGCGACGGTATGCTCGCGCGCCCGCCGCTTGTAGAAGATCTCGACCGAGGGGTCCGGCCAGGTGAGGATTTCGTATGCAGCAGCGACGCCGTCGAGTCCGCGGGTATGCGCGTGGACCAGCGCGCCGCTCTCGAAATACAACCGGCCCTCCTGCCCGCCGGCGTTGACGACGACGAGACCGGTCTTCTGCTCGACTTCCAGGAGCTGCAGCAGTCCGAACAGCGTGATGCCGCGGATCCGGCCCACCGTGTCGGGATCGAGAGCCCGCTGTAACTCATCCGCCAACACCGAGACGTCCACAGGTTTGGTGAAAGTGGCCGCGATGCCGTACGCATGCAGTTGCCGGCGCATCGCGGGGGCGATGGAATGTCCGGTCATGACGGCGACGGGGAGCCGCAGCCCGCGTTCGACGAGGTGGCTGAGCAACGTGAGGCCGTCCATCACCGGCATCTGGAGGTCGGTGAGCATCACGTCCACGTGCTCCGTGTCCAGGAGCTGCAGGGCGTGCCGGCCGTGCTCGGCGGGAACGACCGCGAACGCCCCAGCGCGGTTCAGGGCCCGTGTCAGGGCGCCCCGCACGAAGGGGTCGTCGTCGACGAGCAACAGGGTCTTGACCACGACCTATACTGGGGAGCGGGAGCGGTCCGAGCCAGTCAGCGCCTCCCCACAGGCTCGACAGCTTCCTGACAGGTTCGCCGGTTAGGTTCGACGGGTGCGCCGTGCCTTCCTCCTTCTATTAGTAGTAGTCGTCTCGGGTCCGCTGGCTGCCCAGTAGCCGGTGACCCGCGCGCAGGCCGTCGCGGCCGCCCTGGCGCGGGGCGCACGTGTCGCCCTGGGCCGCGCCGACACCGCCGCCGCCACGGGGCTGGCTCGCGGCGCCCGAGCGTTCCCTAACCCGATCCTGTCCGCGAGCTACACCAAGTCGGTGCCGCAGCACCACGCGATCGTCGATTGGCCGCTCGACCTGCCGTGGCTGCGCTCGGCGCGCATCGGCGCGGCGGAGTCCGCACGGGACGCCGCCCGTTATGGCTTCGCGTTCGAGCGCGCCGCCATCCGCTTCGACGTGGAGACGACGTACACGCGAGCCCTCGCCGCTGCCGCCCACGCCCGCCTGTCGCGCCGCACGGCGCTCGATGCCGACAGCCTCCTCACGATGGCGCGGCTGCGTCGGGAAGTGGGCGACGTGAGCGAACTGGACGTGCGGCTCGCCGCCGTCAATGCCGGCCAGCTCGCGAACTCGGCGGTGGACGACTCGCTCGCCGCGGTGGACGCCGTGCTGTCGCTGCAGCTCGCCATGGGACTCCCCGGCGAGGCGCCGACGATCACATTGGCCGATTCGCTCGCACCGCGCACCGACAGCGTAGCAATGGCCGCCGGCACGCCGCTGCTGCCCGTCTCCCAGGCGACCGCGTCCCTGCGCGCCGCCGAGCGCGCCCTGACCTTCGTGCACCGCAGCCTGTTCGCGCCGAGCTTTCAAGTGGGCGTCGAGGGCCGGGACCCGACGGGGGCGGAGCCGGGGCTGCTGCCGACGTTCGGGATTTCCCTGCCGTTGCCGCTGTTCAACTGGAGCGGCGGCGAGGCCGCGCAGGCCGCCGCCGCGCGAGACCGGGCGCGTGCCGAGCTCGATCTCGTGCGCCGGGAGACGGCGGCGAGTCTGTCGCGTGCCCGGCGCGAGCTCGCCGCCGCGCTGGATCGCGTGCGCCGGGACCGGGAGATCCTCACGAGCGCCGATCGCGTCGCCGCGATGTCGCTCCAGGCCTACGCGGAGGGCGCGGTGGCCCTCGCCAACGTCTTGGAGGCGCAGCGCAACGCCCGCGAGGCGCTGGGCCGCTACATCGACGACCTCGCCGCCGCTGACGGCGCCGCGGCCGGGGTGCGGCTGCTCACGACCACGGCGGACCAGTCATGAGACGGCTCGCGCTGTGCGGTGCGCTGCTCGCCGCCCTCGGCGCCGGCTGCGGGCATGGATCGGCAGGCGACCAGCAGACGCCGGCTGAGGTCACCGCGGGCACCGCGGTGGCGGTCGAGCAGCCGTTCGCGCAGGCGGTCAACGCGATCGGCACGGTGAATCCCCGGCCGGGGCGGTTCGCCGAGTTGTCCGCCCCCGGTCCGACGCGCGTGGCGCGGATCTTCGTCGCGCCCGGCCAGCGGGTAGCCGAGGGCGACTCGCTGGTGGGGTTCGAGCGCGCCCCCTTCGATGCGTCGGCGCGCAGCGCGGCGGCGGCCCTCGTGAGCGCCGAGCGGGCCTACAGCCGGGCGGTGCGATTGGTGCAGGCGGGGATTCTGGCGCAGAAGGACAGCGAGCAGGCCGCCGCCGAGCTCGCGCAGGCGCAGGCGGCGGCGATCACCGCGCGTCGCGCCCAGGAGCTGGCGACGTTACGCGCCCCGCTGGCGGGCGTCGTCACCCGCATGACCGCCGTGCTGGGGGCCGCCGTGGACCAGAGCCAGGCGCTCGTCGAGGTCGCGGACCCGGCGGCCCTGGACATCGTGCTCGACGTCTCTCCCGGCGACGCCGCGGCGATCCACCCCGGGGATGCCGTCACCGTCACGACCGGCGAGGGTGGGGGCGGCGAGGCGCTGGGGCAGGGGGTGGTGACCGACGTCGCGGCCACGGTGGACTCGGTGTCCCGCGCCGTGGCGGTCCGGGCCCGTGTGGTCCGCCCCGACCGGCCGCTGCGCATCGGGGAATCGGTGTCCGGCAGGATCGTGACGCTCGTGCATCCCCGCGCCGTGACCGTGCCCGTCGCCGCGCTGGTTCCGGCGGGGGACGGCTTCCAGCTGTTCGTGGTGGACAGCGCCGGCGTGGCGCACGCTCGCCCCGTCACGGTCGGGGGCCGCAGCGAGGCGCTCGCGGAGATACTCACTGGCTTGAAGGCCGGCGAGACGGTCGTGACGACCGGTGCGTACGGCGTCGAGGACGGCGCCAAGATCGTGCGGCCGGCGGTGACGCGGTGACGCGGTGACGCGGTGACGCGGTGACGCTGTTCGACGTCCTCTCCCGCCAGCGGCGGTTCGTCTACTTGATGATCGGCCTGCTCAGCGTCGCCGGCGTGTGGGCCGCGCTCACGCTGCCGTCGGCGATTTATCCCGAGCTGAACTTTTCCCGCATCACGGTCGTCGCCGAGGGCTCGACGCTCGGTGCGCGCCAGGTCGTCTTCAGCATCACCCGGCCGATTGAAGAAGCGGTGAGCGTGGTACCCGGGGTGACACGGGTGCGTTCGCACACCATCCGCGGTGCTACGGAGATTGCCATCACGTTCGCGCCCGGCACAGATATGGCCTACTCCCTCCAGCTGGTACGCGCGCGCGTCGGACAGGTGAGCGGGGCGCTGCCGGCGGGCCTCGACATCGAGATCGAGCGGCTCGCCCCGTCGCTGTTCCCGATCCTGTCGTACAACCTCGAAGGCGGCGATCCCGCGACGCTGTACGACCTCGCCCGCTACGAGATCAAGCCGCTGATCTCCCGCGTGCCCGGCGTGGGGCGGGTGGACGTGCAAGGCTCCGACGTCCGAGAGATCGAGGTCGTCGCCGACCCGACGCGCCTTGCGGGGCTGGGGATGACCTACACGGAGCTGGCCAACGCGATTCGCCAGGCGGTGACGGTGCAGGCGGTGGGCCGGGTCGCGCAGGACTACCAGCAGTACCTGATCGTCACGGATCAGGAGGCCCACGGCGTCGAGGACATCGGCAGTGTGGTGCTCTCTAACGGCCTGCGGGTGCGGGACGTCGCGCGCGTGCAGGTGGGCACGGAGGATCACGTCCGCATCATCGCCGGCGACGGCAAGCCTGCCGCCCTGATCAACGTGACCCGGCAGGTCGGGGGTAACACGCTCGCGCTCGCGGACAGCGTGGCGCGGATCGTCGCCGCGATCGCGCCGACGTTACCGCCGGGCGTACGCTTGAAGCCGGTGTACGACCAGGCGGCGCTGGTCCGTGACGCGGTGCGCTCGGTGCGTGACGCGATGCTGGTCGGCGCGGCCCTCGCCGTCCTCGTGCTGCTGCTGTTCCTGCGCCACGGCCGCATCACGGCGATCAGCGCGGCTGCCATTCCGCTGACCCTCGCGGTCACGGTGTTCGTGATGAGTCTCATCGGCCAGACGTTCAACTTGATGACCTTGGGGGCGATGGCGATCGCCATCGGGCTGGTGATCGACGACGCGGTGGTGATCACCGAGAACATCGCGCGCCATCTGCGCCTCACCCCCGAACGCGGGCCCGCGATCCGCGCTGCCGTCCAGGAGCTGCTGTGGCCCGTTACGACTTCGACGATCACCACCGTCGTGGTGTTCCTGCCGCTGGGCCTGCTCCAGGGGGTGGTGGGCCAGTTCTTCGCGGCGCTGGCCACGACGCTCACGGTGGCCGTGCTCGTCTCACTGGGCCTCGCGCTCACCATCATCCCGTTGCTCGCCGAGCAGTTCGTCACGCCTCACGAGGTGGAGCCGGCGCGGGCGGGGCTGCTCGCCCGGGTGCAGCAGGGGCTCGACGCGCTGGGCTCGCGCTACGAGCGGGCGCTCGCGGGCGTCCTCGATCATCCACGGCGCATCGGCCTCGCGGCGGCGGTGCTCGTGGCCGTGGGGGTGGGCCTGTTCCGACTCCTGGGGACCGGCTTTCTGCCGGAGATGGACGAGGGCGCGTTCGTCCTCGATTACTTCACGCCGGGGAGCACCGCGCTCGTCGAGACGAACCGCCAGGTCGGCATCGCCGAGGACGTGCTGGCCCGGACCCCCGAGATCGAGGGCACGTCGCGGCGCACCGGCGCCGAGCTGGGGCTGTTCGCCACGGCGCAGAACAGCGGCGACATCGTCGCCCGGTTGGCGCCGCGCAGTCGGCGCTCGCGGGACATCTTCGAAGTGATGGACGAGGTGCGGAGCAGCGTCTCGGCAGCCGCTCCGCGCCTGCACATCGAGTTCGTGCAGATCCTCTCTGATGTCATCAACGATCTGGCAGGCGCGGCCAAGCCGGTGGAGATCAAGCTCTTCGGCGAGCGGCTCGACACCCTCGAGGCGTACGCGCGCAGCCTCGCCCCGGACCTCGAGAAGGTCGGCGGGCTCGAGGACCTCTTCAACGGCGTGAGCGAGCCGTCGGCCGAGCTGCTGATGAAGGTCAACGAAGCCGAGGCGGACCGCATCGGTCTGACGCCGGCGGATGTGGGGGACGCGGTGGGCGCGGCGCTGCTCGGCGTGCCGGCGGGAGAGGTTCGCGCAGAGGACCGGCCGGTCGCCGTGCGGGTGCGCGCCCCCGATGCGGTCCGCTTCGATCCGTTGCGGCTCAAAGCCCTGCCCGTGCTCGGCGCCCGCGCGCGGCGCGTCACGCCGCTCGGCACGCTCGCCGGCTTCGAGCCCGCCGAGTCGCGGATGGGGCTGGAGCGCGAGAACCAGCAACAGATGATCGCCATCACCGCACAGGTGAGCGGCCGGTCGCTCGGCGGCGTGATGGGCGACGTGCAGCGCATCCTCGCAACGCACCGAGTCCCGCCGGGCGTGCGGGTCGCCCTGGGGGGGCAATACGCCAGCCAGCAGGACGCATTCCGGGCGTTGCTCGTGGTGCTCGGCCTGGCGGCGGTGAGCGTGTGCGCGGTGATGGTGATCCAGTTCGAGTCGTTCGTCGAGCCGCTGGTCGTGCTCCTCGTCGCCCCGGTGTCGTTCGTCGGCGCGCTCGCGCTGCTGCTCGTGACCGGGACGGCGCTCAACGTGTCGTCGTTCATGGGGCTGATCCTCCTCGTCGGCCTGATCGTCAAGAACGGGATCATTCTGCTCGACTTCACGCGGCTGCGCATGCGCGCCGGGGGGGTGGCGCTCGCCGTGGCGATCCGCGAAGCCGCGCGGGTGCGGCTGCGGCCGATCCTCATGACCACCCTGTGCACCCTGTTCGGGCTGCTCCCTCTGGCGCTCGGCCTGGGCGCCGGGAGCGAGCTGCAGCGCCCGCTGGCGCTCGCCGTCATCGGGGGATTGACCCTGTCCACCCCGATCACGCTGTTCGCTGTGCCGACCCTGCTGGTCGCTATCCGGGGCCGGACCTATACCGTCAAGGAGAATGACCTATGAAGCTCGCCGCACTCGCGTTGCTCGTCATCGCTGCGCCGGCGGTGGCGCAGGAGCGGCCCGTCAAGCAGTCCGAGCTGCCCCCAGCCGTCGCCCGTACGGTCGCCACCGTCAGTCAGGGCGCGACGGTGCGCGGGTTCTCACGGGAAGTCGAGAACGGCCAGACGCTCTACGAGGTCGAATTGCGCGTGAACGGCCACGGCAAGGACGTCACCATGGATTCCACCGGCGCCGTGGTCGAGGTGGAAGAGGAAGTCGCGCTCGCGTCGCTGCCGGCCGCCGTGCAGGCCGGCCTGCGGACGGGGGCCGGCGCGGGCACGATCGGGACGGTCGAGTCCCTCACCAAGCACGGACAGCTGGTGGCGTACGAAGCCCACGTGGTGACCGCCGGCAACCGGTCCGAGGTGCAGGTCGGTCCCGACGGCAAGCCGCTCGCCCAGCGGCAGTAGGCCAGCGTGATATCGCCGCCGTCGCTGGGCGTGCTCGTCAGTCTGGTCGTCGGGTGGGCAGCCCCGCCGCGGGACTCGGCGGCACAACCTGTCGCGGCGCACTCGATCCGCTGGTACGACGCGACGGCCGCCCTTGCCGGGGTCGGCGCGTTGATGCTGGTCGACGAACCCGTGCAGCGTTTCGCGCAGCGCCACCGCTCTCCCACGACGAACGACGCGGCAGCCGTTTTTCGACGCGCCGGTCAGCCGGAGGTGTTCGGCACCGTAAGCCTCGGGCTCGTCGCGGTCGGCCTCGTGAGCCACCGTCCCACGATCACCGCCGCCGGCGGGCGTCTCGTGGCGACGCTGGCACTCGCCGGGGCGGCCACCATTACGCTCAAAGCGCTGATCGGCCGGGCGCGGCCGGACGCCGGTGTCGGCGGCTTCGACTTCGATCCGTTCACGCACAGCGACGCGCTGCCTTCGGGGCATACGTCGATGGCGTTCGCCCTTGCCGCGGGCCTGTCGGAAGCGGTGCACTCCCGGTGGGCCCACGTCGGTCTCTATGGATTCGCCACGGGGACGGGGCTGTCGCGCATCAACGACAATCGGCACTGGCTGAGCGATGTGGGGATGGGCGCGCTGATCGGCATCACGTCGGCCCGGCTCGTCAGCGGTCGCTGGCGCGTGTTCGGACTCACGCCGCCCGGCGTCGCCGTGGGGCCCCGGCGGACCGTGATCGTCGGGTGGCACCACCGCTTCTGAGACTCAGGCCATCAACGGAAAGATGATGGTGACGCGTGTTCCGCCGCCGGGCGGGGAGGCGAGCTCGATGCGCGCCCCGTGCACGTCGGCGATCCAGCGCGCGATCGCGAGGCCGAGTCCCGCGCCGCCCGCTTCGCGGCGGGCGGGGTCGCCGCGATAGAAGCGCTCGAAGACGCGGGGCAGCTGCTCGGGGGGGATGCCGATGCCCGTGTCGGCGACGACGACGGTCGCCCGGCCGTCCTCGGCCGCCACGTCGAGCGTCACCCGCCCGCCGGCCGGCGTGAACTTCACGGCGTTGTCGAGCACGATCACGAGGAGCTGGCGAACGAGGGCGGGGTCGCCCGTGACGCGTGCCTCCTCGAAGCGGCCCACCGCGACGGCGACGCGCTTCTGCTCGGCGAGGGTGCGCACCGCTTCGACGGCGTCCGCGGCGACGTCGTCGAGGTACACCGCCGCCTGGGCGACGCTGCGCTCGCCGGCATCCGCCCGCGCCAACGTGAGCAGGTCCCCCACGATCTCCCCCAGCCTGGCGGTCTCCTGCTCGATGGCCCGCAGCGTCGCGGCGTCCCGCGCGGCCTCGCGGTCCTGGCCGAGCGCGACTTCGGTGCGGGTGCGCAGCAGCGTGATCGGCGTCCGCAGCTCGTGGGCGGCGTCCGCCATGAAGCGGCGCATCTGCTCCATGGAGCGCTCCACCGGCGCGGCGGACTTCCGCACCAGCAGATAGCCGCCCCCGGCCACCAGCAGCAGCGCGGCGAGCGCCGCCGCGGCGAAGGTCGCGATCAGCGACGCGTACTGATCCTCGAGCTCCACGCGATCGGCCATCACCGCGGCAACATACACCGCGCCGCCGGTTCCGGTGAACCGCTCGGCGTGGAGTCGCAGGGTGCGGTCCTCGGGGGTTTCCACTTCGCGGTCCGCGTGTCCGGCGCGGACGGCCTCCCGGGCCGCGTCCCGGATCCAGTCGGGCGCCACGCCGGGCTTGATCGGCTGGCCCGCTTCGTCGAAGAGATACAGGGTGCGGCCCGGCACGTGTAGCTCGTCCACCGCGTCCACGACGGCGCCGCGCGCGTTAGCCCGCTCGGCCTCGCGGATGCGCGCCGCCCGCTCCAGCGCCGCCGTCGCCGCTTTGAGCGATACGTCGAGCTGGCTGGACATCTGGTGGCGCACCGTGAGGAAGAGGCCGCCGCCGAGGAGGCCGAGGATCAGGATGAACACGCCGGCGTACAGGAGCGTGAGCCGCAGGCGCAGCCGGGCGAGGGGCGTCATGACGGCTCCGGCCCGAACCGGTAGCCCGCGCCGCGCAGCGTCGTGATCAGCTTCGGCTCGAAGCCGTCGTCGATCTTGCGGCGCAGCCGTCGCACGAGCACCTCGAGGATGTTGGCGAACGGATCGTGGTTGTCGTCCCACACATGCGCGGTGATGGTGGCGCGGTCGAGCACCTGGCCGGCGTGCAGGACAAACAGCTCGAGCAGGGCGAACTCCTTCGCGCTGAGCGTGATCGGCCGGCCGCCGCGACGCACCGCCCGGGCGCCCAGGTCTACCTCCAGGTCCGCGACGCCGTAGCGCGACGGCGCGAGGGCGGGGCGGCGGCGCGCCAGGGCCTTGAGGCGGGCGAGCAGCTCACGGAAGGCGAACGGCTTGGTCAGATAGTCGTCGGCACCGACTTCCAGCCCCCGCACGCGGTCGTCGACGGCGTCGAGCGCCGTCAGCATCAGGACCGGCGTCGTCACGCCGTGGCGGCGCAGCTCGCCGCACAGCTCGAACCCGGTGCCGCCGGGCAGGCGGACGTCGAGGATGATCACGTCGTAGGCGGTGAGCGCGGCCGCGTCCCGGCCTGCGGCGAAGGTCGTCGCCAGGGTGGCGTCGATGCGCTGCGCGCGCAGGCCGTCGCGCAGCAGCCCGGCCAGCTCGGGGTCGTCCTCGACGATCAGAACGCGCACGGTGCTCCCAACAATCGCATTTGCGCCATGCTCCCACAACCTGCAGCTTCTCCTGCCATGACCAGCATCGTCTGCCGGCTCGCGCTGTCTCTCACCGTAACCGCCGCGCCGCTGGCGGCTCAGGCGTGGCCGCTGACCGTCGCCGAGCGCACCAGCTACGCCTCCACGTCCAACACCGCGGAGGTGGGCGCGTTCCTCGACAGCCTGCAGATCGCCGGCGCGCCGATCGCCGTCTCTCAGATGGGCACGTCGGCCCTGGGCCGGCCGATCTATTTCGTGATCGCCGCGGATCCACCCGTGACCTCCGCCCCCGAGGCGGCCGTGGCCGGCAAGCTCGTGGTCTACGTGCAGGCGAACATCCACGCCGGAGAGGTGGAAGGGAAGGAAGCCGTGCTGGCGCTGCTCCGCGAGCTGGCGGGCCCGCGGCGCGATCTGCTGCAGCGCCTCGTCGTGCTGGTCGCCCCGGACTACAACCCCGACGGCAACGATGCGTTCGGCCCGCAGGCGGTGAACCGCGCCGAGCAGAACGGCCCCGAGCTGGTCGGCCAACGCGCCGACGGGATCAACCTCGACCTGAACCGCGACTACTTCAAAGCCGAAACGCCCGAGACGCGCGCTTCGCTCGCCCGAGTCTATACGACGTGGGACCCGGCGCTGATGGTTGACCTGCATACCACCGACGGGACGCGCCACGGCTACCTGCTCACCTACGCGCCGCCCTTGGACCCGAACGGCCCTTCCGGGCCGACCACCTTCGTGCGCGACCAGATGCTCCCGGCGCTGCGCCGCACCCTCCAGGACAAGTACCACGAGCCCACCTTCGATTACGGGAACGTGGACGCCCCGCTGGCTCCGCAGAGCTGGGACACGTACGCGCCGCTCGGCTGGTACGGGACCAACTACGTGGGGCTGCGCGGCCGCATGGCGATCCTCTCGGAGGCGTACTCGCACGCCGACTTCAAGTCCCGCGTGCAGGTGACCCACGATTTCCTGGTGGAGATCCTGAGCTACGCCGCCCTCCACGCCGACGACATCCGCCGCCTGGAGCGGGACGCCGATCGTCTCACGACACTCGAGGGCGCCGGGCTCGCCACGCGGCCAGCCCTGGGTGTTGCCTACAAGCTCGGCTCCCGTGGGGAGGAGCCCGTCCTCCTCGAGGTGATGAAGGCCGGTGCCGACACGGAACGCGGCCGGCCGCGCCTGGTGCCCACGGGTGAGGTGCGAGCGTACAGGATTCCCGTCAAGGACCGCTTCCTCGACTCACTCGCGCGGCCGCTCCCCGCTGGGTATTTCCTCCCAGGCGCCGCTGGCGAGACCGCGACGCTGCTGCGGCTCCACGGCATTCAGGTGCAGCGCCTCGCCGCCGCCTGGACCGACACCGTCGAAGCCCTGACCGGCCCGCAGCTCAAGTGGGCGCCGCGTGAGTTCCAGGGCCACCACCTGCTCGAGGTGTCGGGGACGTGGACGCGCGCGTCCCGCACGGTGCCGGCGGGTGCGTACTTCGTCTCGACGGCGCAGCCGCTGGGCCGCCTGGTGTTCGCGCTGCTCGAACCGGAAGGGTTTGGGTTGGCGCGCTGGGGAGTGTTCGACCGGCTGCTCGGCGCCGAATTCGGCGCGCTGTCGGGGATGGTGTACGGGTCGACCGGCGTGGGGGAGTTCCCTGTGTGGCGAGCCGTTCGCGCGCCGCGCGTGCCGGCCCCGGCGCTGCCGTAGTCACGCGGGTGCGGTGGGGACGGGCTCCGCGGCCGAGGGGGGCGCTCCGCCCAGCTTGCGCCGCTCGGCGAGATGGGCGCGCAGGTCGAGCGACGTCTTGAGGGCGATCAGGATGATCAGCGCACCCACCGGTGAGCCAAGGGCGAGGATGACCCAGCCGCCGAACAGCACGGCGACGTGGAGCACCACCACCCGCGCGTACGGCTGCGCCATGAGCTGCTGCAGACTGATCCGGAGGTACTCTCCTCCGGCCACATAGTTATGAAAGAATGAAAAGGCGTGGCTCACGATCAACGCCACCACCGCCCAGACCAGACCCTGCTCCCGCAGGGCGGTGAGCACCACCGGCGCGCTCAGGCCGAAACCGCTGTGCGCACGGGTGCCGCCGAACAGCGCGAACACCAGCACGCCGTGCACGAAGGTGAACATGCCGTAGTGAACGCAGAAGAAGGGGATGAGGAACGCCTTGCCGAGCCAGGCGAGGGACTCCCGCGGCTTCGCCACCAGCATGCGCAGCACGTTGAAGCCGCCGACGATCACGTTCTCGCACCAGTACAGGAGCACGACCGCGAACACCGTCCAGTGGTGGAGCAGGACGCCGGCGAGCGGCGCGGCATTGGCGAGGAGCAGGAAGACGGCGGAGGGCGGCCAGCGCCGCGGTCCGTTGGCGGTCATGGGCACCAAGATAGGCCATGAGTAGCCTGCGGCGCTCCATCGGCATCGGGCGCGCCACCGCGATGGTCGTGGGCACGATCATCGGGGCGTCGATCTTCGTTCAGCCCTCGGTGATCACCGGTGAAATGCGCTCGGTGGGCGGGATCGTCCTCGTGTGGACGCTCGCCGGCCTGCTCACGCTGGCCGGCGCCCTGATCTGCGCGGAGCTCGCTTCGGCGTATCCCCTCAGCGGTGGCGTCTACGTATTCCTGCGCGAGGCGTACTCGCCGGGGCTGGGGTTCCTCTGGGGTTGGGCGATGTTCTGGAGCATGCATTCCGGGATCATCGCCGCGATCGCGATGGTGGTCTCCCGCTACGTCGCGTACTTCGTGCCGCTCGGCGACACGGGTCTCAAGGTCGTCGCCATCGCCGCGGTGCTGGTCCTGTCGGCGGTCAACTACGTCGGCGTGGCGTTGGGGAGCGCCGTGCAGGCCGCGTTCACGATCGGCAAGGTCCTGGCCGTTGCCACGATCGTGGTCGTGGGATTCTGGCTCGGGGCGCGTCTGCCGCATCACTTCGTGGCGGCAAGCGTGTCGGGGGGCGGGCCGGGTTGGAGCGCGGTGGCGGCGGCGGTCGCGGCGGGGCTCTTCGCCTTCGGCGGCTGGCACATGGTCACCTACACGGCGGAGGAGACCCGCGACCCGCGCCGCACGATCCCGCTGGCGCTGCTCGTCGGCACGCTGATCGTCACGGCCGCATACGTCGCCCTCAACGCCGTGTATCTGTACGTGCTGCCGCTCGACCGGGTGATCGCCTCCAACCGGGTCGCGGCCGAAGCGGCGGCCGCCCTCGTGGGGCAGGGGAGCGGCGCGGCGATCGCCGCGCTGGTCGTCGCCTCGTCGTTCGGCGCGCTCGCCGGCATCGTGCTGACGGGGCCCCGGGTCTATTTCTCGATGGCGCGCGACGGCCTGCTGTTCGGCTGGCTCGGCGCCGTGCATCCGCGGTTCGGCACGCCGCACCGGGCGATCCTCCTCCAGGCCGCGTGGTCAGCGGTGCTGATCGCGCTGTGGTCGTACCGTGCCCTGTTCACGCAGGTCGTGTACACGGAATGGATCTTCTTCGCCGCCGTGGCGATTGGCCTCGTACGGTTGCGGCGCCGGGCTGGCTATGCGCCGGCGTATCGTCTCTGGGGCGTCCCCGCCGTGCCCCTCCTGTTCGCGGCGGCGGCCGTGCTGGTCGCCGCGAGCCAGGTGGCCGCGAATCCGCGCACCAGCGCGTTCGGACTGGCCCTCGTCCTGACGGGACTGCCGGTGTACGCCCTCTGGGTGCGGCGACCCTCCTTACCTCCGACTCCTCTCTCTCCCTCATGATCGTCGACTTCCACAACCACTACTACCCACCCGAGTATCTCGAAGCATTGCGCCGCGGACCCACGGCGGTACAGCTGTCGACCGACGCCGACGGCAATCCGGTCATCGGCTATCCGGGCGATTACAACGTCGCGGTGCGCGGCCACCGCGACATCGCCTATCGCGAGGAGGTGCTCGCGCGCGAGGGCGTGGACAGGCAGGTGCTGACCCTCACGACGCCCGGCACGCACATCGAGTCTCTGCCGCGCGCCATCGCCCTGGCGCGGTTGGTGAACGACTCCCTGGCCGCCGTGGCGCGATCCCGCGGCCAGCGATTCACGGCGCTCGCCACGCTGCCGCTCAATGACCCCGCGACATCGGCCGCCGAGCTGGAGCGCGCTGTCACCGAGCTGGGGCTGCGCGGCGCGATGCTGTTCAGCAACGTGAATGGCGTGGCGCTCGCCGACCGGCGCTACTGGCCGCTGTACGAGCGGGCCGACGCCTTGGAGGCCGTGCTCTACATCCATCCCATCCACCCGGTCGGCGTGGCGGCGATGACCGAGTACTGGCTGATGCCGCTCGTGGGGTTCCCGATGGACACGACGCTCGCGGCGGCGCACCTCGTGTTCAGCGGCGTCGTAGAGCGATTCCCCGGCATCCGCTGGGTCCTAGGACACTTGGGCGGGGCGATTCCCTACATCGCCGAGCGATTGGACCGTGGCTACGAGGCGTTCCCCGAGTGCCGCGCGAATTTGCGCCGGCCGCCGAGCACGTACCTGAAGCAGTTCTACTACGACACCGTGAATTTCGACGCGGGCGCGCTGCGCCTCGCCGTCGAGTTCGCGGGCGCGGGCCACATTCTCGCGGGGAGCGACTACCCGCACCGCATCGGCAGCCTGCGGGCGATGCGCGAGAGCCTGAGCCGGCTCGATGTCCCGACCGCGGATCGCGCGCTGATGCTGGGAGGAAACGCGGCGCGCTTGCTGGACCTCTAGGGAACCTCTGCACAAGGCGGCTGACGCTGGGGGTGGGAGCTAGGGCGCGATACGCGACGGCGCCCGGCGGGCACATAGGCCGAGGTGTCGACAAAAGCGGAGCGCGATGTGCCGCCGCAGCGCCGTCGCGTGAACGCGCCTGGCGCTCCCACCCCCAGCGTCACATAGGTTGTGCAGAGGTTTCCTAGCGATTCCGTTTCGTCGTGATGATGATCACACCGTTGGCGCCACGCGTGCCGTAGATCCCCGTCGACGACGCGTCCTTCAGGACGTCGATGCGCGCCACATCCCGCGGGGCGATGCCGGAGAGCGCGCTGCCGAGCGAGCCGCTGGCCGCCGGGATCTCGTCGATGACGAGCAGCGGCTCGTCCTCCGTGGGGCTTCCCATGACGCCGTGCGTGCCGCGGACGCGGACGGTAAAGCCGCCGTCGGCCAGCAGGCGCACCTCCAGGCCGGGGACCTTCCGCAGCAGGTCATCCATCCGTCCTACGCGCGCGTCGGCTTCGGTGGGCACGAACGACGTGACGGCGCCCGTGCCGGTTTTCCTGGGCTGGGTCCCGTAGCCGACCGAGACCGGGTCGTCGGGGGCGGGCGCCTGCCCGGGTGGCGCGCCGGGCCGCCCGCAGCCGGCGAGGAGCGCGACGGCGAGCGCGCCGAGGCTACGGCTTGAGCAGCACACTGAGCCCCACGTGCAGGCCGAAATTGCTGTTGTAGGTGACCTGCGGCGTTTCGTTCGCCGGCGACGTTACAAAGTCCTCGTTCGCGTCGAGGCGCAGGCCGAACCGGCCGTTCCAGCGATAGCGAAGCCCGAGCAGCACGGCGAGGCCGTGGTCGGTCGCTGTGTACGCGCCACTGTACTTGTTGCGCACCAGCCCGAGTCCCACCAGCACCTCGGCTCGAGTACTTGCGGGTGTCTGGTAGGCGTAGGTCAGGCGGGCGTGCAACGGCGAGTGCGTCAGCGTCGCGCCGCCCGGCCGGTCGCTGGATGTGCGGGCGAGGTCCACCTCCAGCGCGAGGTCGGGCTGCAGGAACACCGCGAGGCGTCCGCCGCCGCCGATCGCACTGCCGACGCCCAGACTGTTGTCGAACCGCGTGTAGCGGGCGAACGCGCCCGCCTCGATGCTCCCGGCGCGCTGGGCGGCACCGGGGACGGCGAGCGTCAGCGCCGCCCCCACCACGAAGCGTGTCACTCGGATCGTCATGGTCCTCCCCCTAGTAGCCCGCGTTCTGGGTCAACGCCGGATTGACGTTTCTCTCGGACTGCGGGATCGGGAAGCGTTTCCGGAACGTGAAGAGCTTGCCCGACGCGCTGGCGTTGGGATCGTGGTTCAGCAGGCTGTTGTACCAGTAGTTCGAGCCCGGCTCTTCCGAGTCGCGGCGTACCAGATCGAGCCAGCGCTTCGCCTCGAAGGCGAACTCCCACGCGCGCTCCATAAAGATGGCGTCGCGCACCGACAACTGGTCCATCGCCTCGCCCGCGGTGCCGTAGTCGTGCGGCTCGGCGCGGTTCTCGGCGCCCGTCCCCTTGCGCGCCCGGGCCCGGATCATGTTGAGATACTGCACCGCCGTCGCGGTATTGCCGAGCTCGTTCTGCGCCTCGGCGTAGATCAGGATCGCCTCGGCGTACCGATACAGCGGCACGTCGACGTCGTTCAGTTGCCAGTTGGCGCCGTTGTCGCTCTTGCGGTACTTGTAGGGCATCGGGCCGTCGGCGAAGGTGTCGTTGGGCGCGGGAGACGTGGCCGGACAGACGTTACTGACGCTGCATCCCCGCCAGACGTACGCGGTCGCCGCGGTGTAGTCGCGTCCCGTATCCCGGCGGTAATCGCCGGTCAGATAGCTGTTCCAGAACCACGTGGTGGGGTGGATGAGGCCCCAGCCGCCACCCTGGCCCATATCGAGCCCCCAGTCGCGCGGATAGTAGAACAGCTGGAAGATACTGCTGGTATTGCCAGTGACCCCGGAGTTGTTGATCGCGAAGATCATCTCGCGGTTGCCCTTGTTCCGGGGCAGGAACGTGCTGAGGTAGTCGTTGTTCAGCGACCACACGCCGGAATCGATGACCTTCTTCGCCCAGAGCGAAGCGCTGTCCCACTGGGCCGTCACCTGGAAGCTGGAGCGCCAGAGGTACAGGTCGGCGAGGGCCATCTGCGCCGCGCCCTTGGTGATGCGCCCCTGCGTCGGGACGCCGTACTGGTCGGCGGACGGCCACGTGGCGGGGAGGTCCGCCTCCGCCTCGATCAAGTCCGTGACGACCGCGGCGTGGATCTGGTCAACCGGGGTCCGGGTGGGGCGAGGGTTGGCCTGCTCCTCCGGTGTGAGCAGCAGCGGGACATCGTCGTACACCTTGGTGAGCCAGAGGTAGGCGTACCCCCGCAGAAACTTGGCTTCGGCCAGGTTGTAGGTCTTCGTTTGGGTGTACGGCGTCTGGATCGCGGGCCCCTTGGCGAGCACCAGGTTCGCGCGGCTGATGACGGAGTACATCGTGGTCCAATACGACCCGGTGCGTCCGGTGCTGGCGTCCCAGTCGAGTCGGTCGGGCCCGTACGTCCCGGCGTTCGGCTCGCGGTTATCGGCGCGAGCCATATCGGAGGCCAGCTCCAGCGTGGTCCAGTTGCTCTGGCCCTCGAGCCCCCGCAGCGCGTTGTAGATCGCGATGGTGGCGCTGTTCAGGTCGGCGCCGGTCTTGAAGAACGTGTCGGTGGTCGTGAACCCCTTGGGATCCTCGACCAGCAGGTCCGTGCACCCGATCAAGGAGACCGAGAGCACCACAGCGGCGATTACGTGAGGGCGGCTCATGGTAGTCTCCCGGGCTCAGTAGGTGGCGGTCACGCCGAAGTTCCAGACGCGGGCCCGCGGATAGGCCCCGATGTCGATACCGCCGAAGCGCGCGTCCCCGCCCATGCTGTTGACGTCGGGATCGAACCCCGTGTAGTGCGTGAGCACGAACAGGTTCTGGCCGGTGAGGTAGGCGCGGGCCGACGCAGCATGCGGGATGAACCCCGGCGGCAGCTGGTAGCTGAGCGTCAGGGTCTGCAGCCGCAGATACGACCCGTCCTCCACCAGCGTGCTGTACAGGCGGCGCGGGCGGCCTTGGTTGGCTCGAGGCACGGTGGTGTTCGTGTGGGTTGGGGTCCAGCGGTCAAGCGCCGTCGTCCGCTCGTTATTCTGCATGATCAGCAAGTCGCCGTAGGCGTTGCCGCCGTTGATGATCTTGTTCCCGGAGCTGAAGTTGAAAAACGCGTCCAGTGTCAACGGCCCGAAGCTCAGCGTGTTCCCGACGCCGCCGTAGAACTTGGGATCCCCGTAGCCGAGGATGGTGCGGTCGGAGGCCGTGATCACGCTGTCCCCGTTGCGGTCGGCGATCTTGTACTCGCCGGGGACGCAGTTCACCGCGGGGGTCTTGAGATAGCAGACGTCGCCCGTCTGCCACAGGCCGGTCACCTGATACCCGTAGATGGCGCCGAGCGGCAGGCCCGCCGTCAGGAGGTAGACGTCCGACGGGCTGAAGAAATTGCCGGTGCGCGGCGACAGGAACAGCGAATCGTTGGCCGTCCGGAGGGTCAGGACCCGGTTGCGGTTTGCCGCGACGTTGAGGGAGCTGCGCCAGCTGAAACGGCCGCGCTCCACGTTGACGGTGTTGAGGGAGACCTCCACGCCCCGGTTCCGTACCGAGCCGATGTTACGCAGCTGGCTGCTGTACCCCGAGGTCGACGGCAGCGGGATGCTGAGCAGCAGGTCGTTGGTCGTGGACCGGTACGCATCGAAGGTCAGCAGCACGCGGTTCTGGAGCAGCGCCGCGTCGACCCCGACGTTGAGCTGGGTCTGCTTCTCCCACTTGAGGTCAGGATTGGGCATGGTGGTCGACGGCGAGAGCGCCGGGAATTCAGTGCTCCCGAACGAGTACCACCGGGTGCTCAGCCCGGCGAGCGACTGGTACGGGCTCACCGCCTGGTTGCCGACTGTCCCATAGCTCACGCGCAGCTTTACGTCGTTGAACAGCGACTGGTGCTGCATGAAGGTCTCGTCCCCGAGCCGCCAGGCGAACGCGGCGGAGGGGAACAACGCCCACTTGTGATTCGCCCCGAACACGCTGGAGCCGTCCCGGCGGCCGGTGAGCGTGAAGAGGTACTTGTCGGCGATGTTGTAGTTGGCGCGCGCCAAGTACGACAGGATCGCCGACTCGCTGATGCCCGTGCCCGGCGGGATCAGCTGCGAGCCGGAGCCGAGGTTGTACACGGTGGTGGCGTCCGTCGGGAAATTGGCGCCGTCGGCACGGAGGTTCTCGCTGTACCACGTCTGCACCGAGAACCCGCCCAGGAGGTCCAGCCGCCCGGGGCCCATCGCCCGGCGCCACGTGAGGGTGTTCTCGTTGGTGAGGTTGCGGCTCGTGCCCGAGAACATCCAGCCGGCACCGGCCACGCCGCCCGCGATGATCGAGCGCGGGGCGAAGTTGTGAATGCCGTCGAACTGAAAATTCCCGCCGAAAGTGGTCCGCACCCGCAGGCTCGGCGTCACGTCCAGCTCGCCGAACGCGCTTCCCAATAAGCGGGATGTCGTGTTCAGATCCGTCAGGTCGGTGGCGTTAGCGATCGGGTTGGGCACCGGCTCGGTGCTCGGCGAGGTCTTGATCCACGCGCCGGCTGCGTCCCTGGGGGCCTGGAACGGCGCGAACTCCATCGCCGCCTGGATGCCGTTGGCGCTGTTGCCGAGCGAGCCGTTCTCCACCGACGGCGCGTTGCGGGCGGCGCGGGTGAAGCTCAGGCTGGTGCCCACGCGGAAGCGCGGGCTCACGTCGGCGTCGAGATTCAGGCGTCCGCCGTAGCGGGCGAAGTCGGAGCCGATCTCGATGCCCTGTTGGTAGGCGTAATTGGCGCTGAACAGATAGCGCAGTTGCTGGTCACCGCCGGCGAACGTCAGGGCCTGGCTCGTCTGCGGCGCGGTGCGCAGCAGCATCGACGGGTAATCGTACGTCTGCGCGGCCGCGATTTGCGCGGCGCTGTAAAGCGGGGGTTTGGCCGCGTTGATCCGCGCCTCGTTCGACAGCAGCATGAACTGCGGGCCGCTCAACACCGGAATCGTCTTGGCGATCTCCTGGAACCCGGCGCTCGTCTCGAAAGTCACCCGACTCTCCCCCACCTGGCCGCGGCGGGTCGTGATCAGCACCACGCCGTTCGCGCCGCGCGCGCCGTAAATCGCCGTGGCCGACGCGTCCTTCAGCACGTTGATCGCTTCGATCTCGTGCGCGTCGATCGCCATCAAGGGATTCGCCTTGGGATCCGAGGACGAGGTCCCCTGCTCGGCCGGCAGGCCGTCGATCACGTACAGCGGCTCGCTGTTCGCGGTGATCGAGCCGGTGCCGCGCACGCGCACGCGCAAGCCGCCGCCCGGCAGGCCGGTGTTCGAGGTCACCTGCACTCCTGCCGCCTTCCCCTGGAGGCCCGAGCTCAGCGTGATCGTCGGAGCCGCCTTGGTCTCGAACTGATCCGCCGTCACCGACGACACGGCGCCCGTGAGGTCGTGCTTCAACGCGGTGCCGTAACCGATGGCGACGATCGGGTTGAGCTCGATCGGGCTGCGCTGCAGCCGGAAGTCCGCGACGGTCTCCTGGCCCTCGCGAACGACGACGGTCGTGTCCCCAGGCGTGTACCCCAGCGAGCGCGCCCGCAGGTGATACGTCCCCACCGGCACTCCCGCGATCGCGTAGCGGCCGCCGCTATCGGTGGTCGCCGAGAACGACGTCCCTACCGCGATCACGTTGACCCCCGCGAGCGGCATCGCCGCCGCGCCGGCGCGAACGGTACCGGTGATCGAGCCCTGCGCGAGCGCCCCCCCCGGTCGGTCGCCCGGCGGGTCCGTGAGCAGGATCTGCCCGGTGCGATCGAGCGTCGGCACGGCGCCCGTGCCCTGGAGCAGCGTATCGAGCGCGACCCGGACGGACACCGCCTCGAGCTGGGCGGACACCGGACGGTCCAGCGGCACCACCCGGCGCGAGTACGCGATGCGCACCCCCGCCTGGCGCGCGACCTGATCGAGCGCGGTCTTGAGCGAGACGCGCTCGACGGCGAGCGTCACCGGCCGGTCGAGCGGCGAAGCGCCCGGTTGCTGGAGCGGGGCGACGAGCATGCCGAGACAGGCGATCACCAGGTGCATACCGAATCCTCCTTCATGGGCGGCGACGGTCGTGGACAACGGGAAGGAGCCGGACCGCCCGACCGGTCCGTGTGAAGCGCACATTGAGCACCCGGGCCAACGCCGACAGCGCGTCGTCGGCCGAGGCAGAGCTGAAGGCGATCGTGACCCGCTCGTCGTCGAGGGAGCGGTCGGCGGTCGCGACGTCGAGGTCGTACCACCGCGCCAGCTCGGCGAGCACGCGGGGCAGCGGCGCGTCTTCGAACACCAGCGACCCGCGCGTCCAGGCCACGAAATTGTCCAAGCGGACACCGCTGGTGCGCGTCGCCCGCCCGCGCGCATCGATCACGCCGCGATCGCGCGCGTGCAGGTTCAGCCTGGATGTTCCCGCGGCGCTTGGGGCCCGCAGCGCCACGCTGCCCTTGGCCACCACTACCTGCACACCGTCCTCGTGCCCGTAAGCGTGGACGTCGAATTCGGTGCCGAGATCCTCGGCCGTGCCGTACGGCGTGCGGACCACGAAGGGATGCGCAGGGTCGTGGCGGACGACGAAGTACGCCTCGCCGTCCAGCTCCACGCTGCGCTGGCGCGCGCCAAAGTCGCGCGGCAGGCGCAGGCGCGTGGCGACGCTGAGAAGAATCCGGGAGCCGTCCGGGAGCGACAGCTCGGCGCGCTGGCCGGGGCTGGTGGCGAATTCGCGGGAGGGTGGAAGATGGGAGCGGCGGGTCCAGAGCAGCGCGCTGGCGAGCGAAAGGATCACTGCCGCCGCGATCCGGAGCAGCCAGGGCGATGCCGAGAACGGTCCAGCCGGCCGGGCTCGGTCAGGGACTATATGAAGCCGCGGTGCCACGCCGGGGCGAGCGTCGCGCACGCGACCCCGCGCGGCTGCGACGTCCCAGCGCCGGGTGGCGTCGCCCGTCAGGCGCCACACCGCCTGCAGCTCGTCCAGCACGGCGGCGCGCCGCGGATCGGCGGCGATCCACGCCTGCATCGCCGCCGCTTCCGCAGGCGAACAGTCACCCTCGACGAATCGGAGGAGGTCGGACTCCGTGAACATGGGCGCTCAAGGAAGACAACCCGTGAGTGCCCTCAGAGTATGAATGCGGCGAGCTTGGACCTGAGGAGCACCGCGGCCCGCCACATCTGGGACTTGACGGTGCCTAGGGTCACGCCGCGGCGCGCGGCAATCGCCTCGTAGCTCAGCCCCTCGCGCCGTCTCAACAGGAACGTGGCGCGACAGCGCTCCGGCAGCTCGGCGATGGCACGCTGCACGGCGGCGTCCAGCTCGCGGCGCAGGCAGACATCTTCCGGGGTCTCCAAGCGTGGCGTGGGGTCGCGGTTCACGCGCTCGAGCCACCCGTCCGCGACGCGACGGTGGCGGAGGTATTTCAGCGCGCGGTTGCGCGCCGCGACGTGCAGATAGCGGCGCGTCAAGCGGAGCACGTCGCGGGGGCCGCGCGTATCCCAGAGATGGAGGAACAAGTCCTGCACGATGTCTTCGGCCGTTTCCGCGGATCCCACAAACCGCAGCACGTACTCGCACAGCGCGACGTAGTGCGCGGCGAACGCCGCTTCCCACTGTGAGGGACGCGCGCGCGGGGCCCCGAGGAGAGGGGCCGATGGGAGGGACCGGAGTGACGGCTCCGACATGGCCTAGGGCGCTACTGCCGGAACCGACTCGTTCAAGAACGAGGCCCCCGTGTTGTCCCATCTGGAGCGCCCAGCAGCGTCGGAACCGAAATCGGATCAATGAGTTACTCGTTTCTCTACGGTGGCGTGCTCCAAGCGCTGTGGCGTGAGCGCGACAGGAAGCCGCATGCCCGCTGCCCGGCCGCCACACCGGGTCCAAGTCCAGCAGGCGGGCCCAATACCCCGTGATACCCATCACGTGACGGCTCCCCGGGCAGGCTATGGTTACTCCGGGACCCCATGGCGACTCGCGTACCTGTGAGCGACCCGCTGCCCATCGCGGGCCGGAGCGTGGCCTCCAGCGGCGGCGCGCGGTGGAGCGACGTCACCATCTTCACGGTGCTCGCCGCGGTCTACTTCGTCGCCGGCAAGCTCGGCCTCCGCCTGGCGTTCGTCCACGTCAGCGCGACGGCGGTGTGGCCCCCCACGGGAATCGCCATCGCCGCGTTCCTGATCCTCGGGCTGCGCGCGTGGCCGGCGATCCTCGCCGGTGCTTTCCTCGTCAACCTCACGACCGCAGGTTCCCTCGCCACCTCGATCGGGCTCGGCATCGGCAACACGCTTGAGGGCGTGGTTGGCGCGTACCTGGTCAACCGCTTTGCCGGCGGGCGCAACGCCTTCGAGCGCGCGCCCGACGTCTTCAAGTTCGCGCTCGTCGCCGCAATGCTCAGCACGACGGTGAGCGCGACGGTGGGCGTGACCACGCTGGCGGTCAGTGGGTACGCCAACTGGGCGGATTACGGCTCGATCTGGCTCACGTGGTGGCTCGGCGATGTGGCGGGGGATCTGGTGGTCGCGCCGGTCGTGCTGCTGTGGAGCGCTCGTCCCCGCGTGCGGTGGCACCGGTCCCAGGCGCTCGAGGCGGCGGCCCTGTTCCTCGCGCTCGTGATCTGCGGCGAGCTGGTGTTCGGCGGTCTGTACCCGTCGGACGTCAAACATTACCCGTTGGAGTTCGCGACCGTGCCGCTGTTGTTGTGGGCGGCGTTCCGCTTCGGGCCCCGCGAGACGGCGACCGCGATTCTCCTCCTGTCGGGCCTCGCCATCTGGGGGACCCTCGAGGGCTACGGTCCGTTCGCGCAGCGGACGCAGAACGAATCGCTGCTGCTGCTGCAGGCGTTCGTGGCCGTCGTGTCCGTCTCGACTCTGACGCTCGCGGCCGTCGTGGCCGAACGCCGGCGGGTCGAGGCACGGCTGCTTCACCTGTCGGTCAGCGACCCGCTGACCGGGCTTGCCAACTACCGCCAGCTCATGGCCGCCCTCGAGGGGGAGATCCAGCGCTCGCAGCGCACCGAGCGGCCCTTTGCCGTCATCCTCCTCGACGTGGACGGGTTGAAGCGCATCAACGACCGCCACGGCCACCTGGTCGGGAGCCTGGCGCTGTGCCGGGTGGCGGCGGTGCTGCAGCTTTCCTGCCGAGCCATCGACACGGCCGCGCGCTTCGGAGGGGACGAGTTTGCCCTGGTGCTGCCTGAGGCCGACGGGGTGGCGGCGGGCCTGGTGATGCGGCGCGTGAGCGAGCGGCTGGCCTGGGACACCGACACCCCGCGGGTCACGGTGAGTCTCGGCGCCGCCGTCTATCCCGGCGACGGCACAACCGTGCAGGCGCTGCTCGATGCCGCGGACCGCGGCCTCTACGCGATGAAGGGCAAAAAGGTGGGCCGCCGGGGTTAGATTGTAGAACCTCATGGCCGACACCACGAAGCCTCCCGCAAAGAAGCGGGCGTTCAGCCCCGGCGCCTGGCAGGAGGCGCGGGCGCTCGTGTACCAGCACCGCGGCCGGCTGACCGTGGGGCTGGGGCTGCTCCTCGTGAACCGCCTCGCGGGCCTCGTGCTGCCGTCGTCCTCGAAGTGGGTGATCGACCGGGTCATCAACCAGCATCACCCCGAGCTGCTCGTGCCGCTCGCCGTCGCGGCCGGCGCGGCGACGCTGGTCCAGGCGATCACGGGGTTCGGGCTCTCCCAGATCCTCGGCGTCGCGGCGCAGCGGGCGATCACCGACATGCGCCGCACGGTGCAGGCCTACGTGCTGCGGCTTCCCGTCGGCTACTTCGACTCGACCAAGAGCGGCATCCTCATCTCCCGGATCATGAGCGACGCCGAAGGCATCCGAAACCTGGTCGGCACGGGGTTGGTGCAGCTGGTGGGCGGGCTGGTGACCGCGGCGATCGCGTTGGGGGTGCTGTTCTACCTCAACTGGCGGCTCACCGTGTTCGCGATCCTCATCCTCGGGCTGTTCGGCGGCGGCATGGCGTACGCGTTCACCAAGCTGCGGCCGCTGTTCCGCGAGCGCGGCAAGATCAACGCGGAGGTCACCGGGCGCCTGGGCGAGACCCTCGGCGGCATCCGCATCGTCAAGGCCTACCGCGCCGAGCGCGGCGAGCGGCTGGTGTTCACGCGCGGCGCGCACTCCCTGTTCCGCAACGTCGCGACCACGATGACGGGCATCTCCGCGCTCGGCGCGTTCGCGTCGATCATCGTCGGCGCGATCGGCATCCTGATGATCCTCGAGGGCGGACACGCGATTCTGTCGGGGAGCATGACGCTGGGCGACTTCTTCATGTACGGCGTGTTCGTGGGGCTGGTCGCGCTGCCGCTGATCAACATCGCATCGATCGGCACGCAGATCACCGAGGCGTTCGCCGGACTGGACCGCATCCGCGAGATCCGGCGGCTCGCGACGGAAGACGCCGAAGATGAGACCCGGGCCCCGATGCCCGAGGTGCGGGGCGACGTCGTGTTCGAGGACGTCAGCTACGCCTACGTTCCCGGCCGCGACGTGCTGCGGCACGTGTCCTTCCACGCGGCGGCGGGCACCACCACGGCGCTGGTAGGCTCCTCGGGGGCGGGGAAGAGCACGCTGATCAGCCTCGTGCTGGCGTTCAACCGCCCGACGGCGGGGCGGGCCCTGGTGGATGGGCGGGACCTCGCCGGCCTGCGCCTGGCGGAGTACCGTCGGCAGCTGGGCGTGGTGCTGCAGGACAACTTCCTGTTCGACGGCACGATCGCCGAGAACATCGCGTTCGCGCGGCCCCACGCGACGCGCCGTGAGGTCGAGGAGGCGGGCCGGATCGCCCACTGCGACGAATTCGTCCGCCGCTTCGAGCTGGGCTACGACACCGTCGTCGGGGAGCGTGGGGTGAAGCTGTCGGGCGGCGAGCGCCAGCGCGTGTCGATCGCCCGGGCGATTCTCGCCGATCCGCGCATCCTGATCCTCGACGAGGCTACCTCCAGCCTCGACTCCGAGAGCGAAGCGGCGATCCAGGACGGTCTGCGCACCCTGCGGCGTGGCCGCACCACGTTCGTGATCGCGCACCGGCTCTCCACCATCCGCAGCGCCGATCAGATTCTTGTCATGGAGGGCGGGGAGATCGTGGAGCGCGGGACGCACCACGAGCTGCTCGCCAGACATGGCCGCTACCGCCAGCTGTACGACAAGCAGTACCGGTTCGAGCAGGATCGCTTCGTCAACCCGGGCGAGGACTTCACCCCCGAGCCCGAAGCCCCGGTCGTGACCGCGCCCGTGACGCCTCCCACGCGACTCTAGCAACGCAAAACGGCGCCTCCCGGAGGGGAGACGCCGTTTCTTTCCGCGGTACCGCGCGAGTCTTACAGCTTCACGACGTTCTGCGCGGCGGGGCCCTTCTGGCCCTGAACCACCTCGAACTCCACGCGCTCGCCTTCGGCGAGCGACTTGAAGCCCTGCGCCTGAATGGCGCTGTGATGCACGAAGCAGTCCTTGCTACCGTCCTCGGGCGTGATGAAGCCGAAGCCCTTGGCGTCATTGAACCACTTCACGGTACCGGTGACACGTGCCATCTGATCGTACTCCTGACTTAATAATGTTCCCGGCGACGCGCGGTCTTCGCCTTGCGGCGCGCCGCGGCCTTGTCCTTCCGCCGCCGTCGAGCGCTCGGACTCTCGTAGAAGCGCGTACGCTTCATGTCCTGGAATAGACCCGCCTTGGTGACCTGCCGGCGGAACTTCTTCAAGACGAAGTCCAGACGATCTGTCTCGCTCAGCGTGACGACCATGCGAACCCCATTCCAGGGAGAGTGAATCCAGAAACGAACAAAGACCTGCGGCGACAGCCCCAGGTCCTTGTGATCAGTCTCTGGTGTTCAGCCGCGGCACCGTGCCGTGGCTCTTTCGCTCGGTCGGGAAGGTCGCCCCCGGGCCCGGAAAAGTCAAGGGCGCCGTGCTCCGGGCCGAAACCGCTCCTCCCATTCGTCCAGGGACCGTGGCCAGTCCGTCTTAAGGAGGCGGGAGAGCGCCCGGTCGGCCAGGAGTTTTCCGCCGGTCTGGCAGCGCGGGCAGTAGTTCACTTCGTTCTCGGCGTAGCGGATGCGTTGCACGGGCGCTGCACAGACTGGACAGGGGAGTCGATAGCGCCCGTGCACCGCCATAGCTGGACGAAACGCCGTGACCTTCTCCGGAAACCCGTCACCGGTCTCCTCCCGCAGCCGAGCTGTCCAGGTCTCCAACGTTTCGCGCACGGCTCGGAACAGCTGGGCGATCTCCTCGTCCGCCAGGCGTGACGTCAGCGCCAGCGGGGACAGGCGCGCCGCGTGCAGGATCTCGTCCGAGTAGGCATTGCCGATGCCGCTGAATACCTTGGGGTCGGTCAGCGTCCGCTTGACGGTGTGGTTTTCGCGGGTGAGCGCGTCCTTGAACTGTTGGAGGGTGGAGGCGGCGAGCTCGAGGCCCCTCGGGTCAAGCGCGTCGACGGCCGCCGCGCCGCGCACGAGGTGCAGGGATGCCCGGTGCTTGCTGCCGGCCTCGGTGAGAAGCAGGCTGCCCTCGGCGAAGTCGAACGCGGCGAGTCCGTTGCGCCGGGACAGGCGTGCGTCGGGCGGCTTCCAGTGCAGCCGCCCGGCGATCATCAGATGAATGACCGCCGCGAGGTCGTCCTCGAACCGGATGACGATGCGCTTGCCGAGGCGCCTGAGTTCCAGGACGCCTCGTCCCTCGAGCTCCGCGAGCTGCACCCCCGCCGAGCGCAGGACGAATGGGTTGATGATGCGACAACGAATCAATCGGCGGCCGAGGATACGGCGCTCCAAGGCCTCGATATAGATCACGATGTCAGGAAGCTCGGGCATGGGGCTTAGTGTACGCTTCCGGCTCCGTCCGTGCGCTGGAGCCACACCGCTGCGGTTGCTCCGCTCAGCCGGCCGTGGGTACTTTCGTACCCATGCGTTCGGCGTTTGCCCGCTCACTCGGCTTGGCAGCTTGCACGGCCGCCCTGCTCGTCGCGTGCCGCAAGCCGAGCACCGCGCCCGTCCCCGACCCCGGTCGCGCCGACTCAATGACGGTCCGGGCGCACGACCTGGAGCAGCGGGTGGCGCGCCTCGAGCTGCAGCGCCTGGAGCGGGATGCTCAGGTCGATCAGCTGCAAACGCAGCTGGACGCCGCACGCCGCGAGGTGGTGCGGGCGATGGCCAAGCTGCAGACGCTGGCGAGCCGGGCGGAAGCCGCTTCCGCGATGGCGGAAGCCGAAGTCGCGCTGCAATCGTTGCAATTGCCAGCCGGACAGGTGCCGCCGGGGATCGTCGAGGCGCGGCAGCTGCTGGCGCAGGCGAGCGACGAGTTCAACAAGGGGAACTACGGCGGCGCGCTGTACCTCGCCAACCAATCCAAGGGTGCCACGGGCACGGGTCGCGGGACCCTGGGCGGCGGCGACCTCACGACGCTGCGCGCGGGGGAGGTGCTGTTTGCGCTGCCCATCAGCCTGCAGACGATGGGACGCGCCAACGTGCGCGAAGGACCGGGGGCGGCTTTCCATGTGGTTTTCACGCTGGACGCGGGGACTAACGTGACCGGGCGCTCCTACGCCGACCAGTGGGTGCGCGTGACCGACGAGAGCGGCCGGACCGGCTGGATCTACTACGGCCTGGTGGGGCGGCGCGCGGAGGCCGCGCGCTAGGGTCCCGGCTGGCGGGGCGCGGCGGCTACGACGCGGTCCCGCCCGCCGTACTTCGCGTCGTACAGCGCCGAGTCCGCCGCGGCGATCATCGCGTCGGGCGTTTCGCCGTGCGCGGGGTACTCAGCGACGCCGATGCTTACGGTGACGTGCCGGCCCGGCAGCTTCGCCGCGCGGACGGCGCCGCGGATGCGCTCGGCGACCCGCGTGCCCTCCTGGAGGTCCCCCTCGGGCAGGATCACGAGGAACTCTTCGCCGCCGTAGCGCGCGACGAAGTCCACTTCGCGCGTCTGCTCCCGCAACGCCTTCGCGACCGTGACGAGCACCTCGTCGCCCGCGAGGTGGCCGAAGGCGTCGTTGTACTTCTTGAAGTGGTCCACGTCCACCATCAGTACGGCGAAGGTGTGCTCCAGCCGTTGGGACCGCTTCACCTCATCCGTCAACTCCTCCATTAGCCGGCGGCGGTTGAGCAGGCCGGTGAGACTGTCGGTGACTGAGAGCCGCTCAAGCTCCTCGGTCTTTTCGCGGAGCCGCACCACCATCGCGTTGAACACCTGGGTGAGAAACGCCACCTCGCCCCCGCCGGCGACTGGCAGCTCCACGGCGAGGTCCCCAGCGGCGACTTTCCCCGCCGCCTGCGCGAGCCGGTTCAACGGCCGCACGATCAACATGCTCAGGAAGTAGGCGATGGCGCCGATGACCGCCAGCAGTCCCAGCACGATCCCGACCGTAACGTTGCGCAGGTGGATGACCTGCTGGTACGCCCGCACGGTCGGTACTTCGCTCACCACGGCCCAGCGGAGGCGCGGGACCTCCTGGTAGCTGCCGACCGCCCCCTGGCCGTCGAAGCCGCGATATTCGAGCGCCGCGCCGGCTTTCGCGACCAGCGCGCTCAGCGTGTGCGGCGGGAGACTGTCGCGCAGGTACCCCTGCATGCCCGTGCGGGAGGACGCGAGCAGGGCGCCCTCATGCGTCGTGACGAGCGTCGCGCCGGCGGGGGCGGGCACGCTCCGTTTCGCGATGCGCTCGACGCCGTGCAGCTTGACGCGCGCCGCGAAGGCCCCAACGAAGCGGCCGCTGGGGACGACGATCGGTACCGCGACCACCAGCACCGGGGTCTCCCCGCTGTCGGCAGGGAGAGGCGGGCCCACGGCGGAGTTGTCGGAGCGGATCTGCTGCAGCCAGTCCGGGGGGAGTGGGAGCGGCGTGGTATGCGGGGCGCTCGTCGCGACGGGGGTCCCCCGGGGATCGACGACCAACAGCTCGTCGAACTCGTCGGGGAACCGGCTCCGCAGTGAGCGCAGGTAGTCGGTGAGCCGGGAGAGGTTCGGGCCAGGGCGTCCGGCGCGCTCGATGTTCTCCGTCACCTCGTACGAGGAGGCGAAGACGCGCAGGTTGTACAGGTTGCTCTTGAGCCACAGGTCGAGCTCGCGCGAGACGGCGCCGCTCACGCTCACCAGATCCGCCGTGATTTTCTCAGTGAGGGCGTTCTTGTTCTGGAAGTACGAAACCCACGCCGTGGCGAGCGAGGGGACGAGCGTGACGACCACGGCAAAAAACAGCATCTTGTAGCGGATGCTGTCGGGGCGGAGCGCGCCGAAGCGCCGCCCCGCCAACTGCTCCCATGATTTGCTGAGCCGCTTCATGCCGTGGCCCAGCAAGATTCTACTTCCGGCTGCCTACCGCAAGGTCAGCCAGTAGTTTGCCTTGACGAGCAGCACGTTGGTGGGCCGATCCCGCCCGTACAGCAGCAGGTCGCTCAGGTCCCCTCCGGCGCTGAACGTCGGGTCGAACGGGAAAAACCCGCCGCGGTTTTGCGTCCAGACGAGAAACAGGGTCGAGCCGGGTCGATACTCCCAGCGCAGCACGGTCTTGACCTGGAAAGAGCGCGTGTGGAAGTCGGGGTTGCGGATCGTGAACGGCGCCGCCGGGCCGGGTCCGTCGGGGTCGATCTGATACGTGGCGGGGCGGCCCCGGGGATCGGTCGCGACGACGGACTCGGTCGACCCGCCGCCCTGGCCGTAGACGACGAAGTCGAAACTGCGCGGCGCCGCGAGCTCCTGAAGGGAGGTGAAGTCCCCGGCGAACGTGAACGGCTGCGCGTACAGCTGCACGCTCAGCGTCGGTGACATCGTCACGTTGAAGCGCATCGTGACGTCCACGGAGTGCTGGTCGAGCGCCCCGAACACGTAGCGGTGGGCGAAGGTGGCGGTGGCGGTCGGGTCCGGGATGGCCGTCACGTACTGCGCCGCGCTGTGGCCCACCGTGTAGCTCGGCGCGAGCTCCAGCGCCGCCGCGGCCGAGACCTTCAGCGTGACGTCGGGGTTGACGAACACCGACCACCCGCCAGCGGTGGTGCGACTGAAGGTGGAGAGGATGCTCGCGGTCACCGCCTTGCGACTGTTGGTGAAAGCGTTGAGCCCGCCGCTCCAGCCGGCCGGTTGGACGGCGAGGGGGCCGCCTCGCGTCAGCCGGTCGTCGATCGCCCGGGCGCTGTAGGTGCCGAACACGTTGACTCCCCAGAAATTCAGGAACTGCCCGAACGCCGAGCCGCTCACCGCGTTCTGAATCACGTCGCCGTCGTAGTTAAAGCTGGGGCCCCAGGACGTCGAGAGACTCGAGAACCGGAATAGCTTCCCGGGCTTGGTCCAGCGATGCCCCAGGAACGCCGCCGCCGAGATCCGGTCGACGCGCCTCTGGAAGCCGAGGTCGTTCACCTCGTAGCCCGGCGTCGTCGTGCTGGCAGCGACCTCCCAGTTGGTGCTGCCCCCGTCCTTGCTCACTCCCAGGTCGGCGGAGATGCCGGCGAGCGAGGTGCGTGTTGGATCGAACGAGAGGTGCTTTGCGTCGGGACGGTTGTAGTAGCGCGACGAGGCCAGCTGCGTGGCCTGGATCGCGATCGTGTCGCCGCGGACGACCGCGCCGCTGAGCGATCCGGACAGCGAGTAGTCGTTGTGATGCCAGCGGTGGAAGAAGTCCGCGCCCGCGAGATACGCACTGCTGCGCAGCGTAGTGCTCGCGCCGGGCGCGAGGTGCCGGTCCACGGCCGTCGCCATCACGCCGAACCCCGAACGTCCCGCCCAATCCCGCTTCAGGCGCGCCACGAAAAAGTTTGTGAGCGGCCCCGCCGCCGCGCGGGTGTGCACCCCGGCGGTGTCCTCCCAGGTGCCGTACTCCACGGGCGTGAGGGCGTCGAGCACGCCGACCGACCAGCCTCCTGTGCGCCCGGTGAGCTTCCCGGCCGCCGCGAGGGTGGTGTAATCCGGCAAGGTGGTGAAGCCGCCCGGCGTCGCCGCCGAGGTGTACGCCCCGGTGGGCGCCCGTCCGATCCGCCGCGAATAGAAGACTTGCGGTGTGCCCCCGAAGCCCACGAAGCTCGTGATCATCCCGAAATTGAAAATGCTCGCCCCTTCGACGAAGAAGGGGCGGCGCTCGGGGAGGAACTGCTCGAACGCCGTGAGGTTCACGAACGCCGGGTCGACATCCACCTGACCGAAGTCCGGATTGACCGTGCCGTCGAGCGTGAGGTTCGAGGTCACCCCGTATTTCAAGTCGAGCCCGGCCCCGCCGAAGTAGTCCGCCCGCCGGTCGAATGGATTCCCCCAGGGGCTCGCAGCCGGCGAGGTGCCGCGGCTCACGAGGTAGGGGAGCAGCTCCACGCGCCGCGGGGCGGGGATGTCCCGGAGCCCAAGGAGGTGGGCGAAGCGCGATACGAGCCCGCTCTCCGTCTTCCAGACGAATGGCCAGAAGCTGAACTCGCTCTTGCGCAGGATCGTGCGCACGAAGCGGATGCCCCAGACCTGCTCAGGCGCGCTCGAAAACCGCAGCTGCGAAAACGGAATCCGGAACTCGGCCGTCCAGCCGAGCGAGTCGATCGCCGTCGCGACTTCCCACACCGGGTCCCACGAATCGTCGGCGAAGTTGCCGTCGTCGCCGAACACCAGGTCGTGCTTGACGCCCAGCGGGTTCACGTCGAACCGGAAGGCGCTGCGGTGGTCGTGGTAGCTGTCGAGCAGCACCCGGAAGTCGTCGCTCTGGGTGAAGGCGTCGCGGCGCCCGAGCTGGCGGGCGATGCGGGCGGGCTCCCGGTCGAACAACCGCGCGCCGATGTACAGCGCGTCCCGGTCGTACACGACTCGCACTTCCGTGGACTCCGAGACGGCTTTCCCTTCCTGCGGGTCGCTCTGGCGCAAGTCGGTGAGCGGCGTGGCCGCCTGCCACGCCGGGTCGTCGAGGCGGCCGTCGAGGATGGGGGGGCGGGCCACGCGGACAGCGACGATCGCCGGGGGAATCAGGCCGTTGGCGTGGCGCAACACGGCGGAGTCGGCAGTGGCGGGGGGGACTGGAGCAGGGCGGCGCACAGCACGGCTACCATGGGCGGCTCCCAAGGGCGGCGTGTCTTATAGGATGCAGCATTCTCCTCAAGGGTTGCGTACGCAAGGCGTCCGGATAACGTCAGAGATCACCCGTGACCATCACGCTCGCCTTCCTCATCGCCCTGGCCGGCGACACCGTGTCCGGCCGCATCGTGGACTCCGCCGGGAGTCCCCTCCCGGCCGCCGCCGTCCAGCTCGTCGAGCTGCATCGCACCACCCTCGCCGCGAGCGACGGGGGGTTCTCGCTGCCGGACGTTCCCCCCGGGCGCTACACCCTGGTGGTTCGGCACCCTGGGTATGCCGCCGTCGTGCGACCGGTCGTCGTGGCGGGTCCCGTGCGCGTGGACCTCGTGCTCGAGCCCGCGCCGTTCGAGGTCGAGCCGATCACGGTGACGGCGACGCGCGCGCCGCTGGCGAATCTCGGCTCGCCGCTGCCGGTCGCGTCGCTCGGCCCGGACGCGTTGCGCCGCCAGCAGAGTGTCTCGCTGGCGCACGCCCTCGCCGCCCTGCCCGGTGTGCGCGTGCTGGGGACGGGGGAGCAGATCGGCAAGCCGGTGATCCGCGGCATGACGGGCGCCCGGGTCCTGGTCCTCGAGGACGGCAGCCGCCTCGAGGACTACTCCTGGAGCGACGAGGACGGGCCGTCGGTCGACGCTCGATTCGCCGAGCGCGTCGAGGTGATCCGCGGCCCGGCGAGCGTGCTCTACGGCTCCGATGCGCTGGGCGGCGTCGTCAACGTCATCCCCGCCGATCTCCCCGACGCCGCCGGCGGGCCGGGATTCCTGCGCGGTCGCGTCGAGGCCTACGGCGCGTCCAACAACATCGAGGTCGGCAGCGCCGTCACGCTCGAGGGCGCGTCCCGCCGCGTGGGATGGCGCGTGCTGGGAGTCGGCCGGTTCGCCGGGAGCCTGCACACTCCGGCGGGCGAGCTCGACAACACCGGGTTCGGCGCGTTCAGCGGGGAAGGGGCGGTGGGCGTCCGCGGAGCGCGCAGCGACGCGCAGCTGCGGCTCAGCCATTACGGCGGCGAGTTCAAGCTGCTCGAGGCCAACAAGCCGCCGGGACCGGAGGCGGGAGGGCCGGCGCGTAAGATGGAGGATGATCGCCTTCAGTTCACCGCGGGCCGGAGCGCCGGCGCCCTGCGGCTGGAGCTCAAAGCGCAGTGGCAGCGGCACAACCTCATCGAGGTCTCCGACGAGGCGTCCGGCGGCGGCCCGCCGACAGAGAGCACGGCGTTCGACTTGCTCCTCAACACCGGCACGTTGGATCTGTTGGCCCATCACGGCGGGGACCGGATGCGCGGCACGGTGGGCTTCTCCGGCATCGGCCAATGGAACGATTCCCGCGGCCCCATTCCCCTCGTGCCCGACGCACGGGTGCGCGGAGCCGCAGCCTTCCTTTTCGAAGAAGTCCGCATGGGACGCTGGAGCGTGCTGGCCGGCGCGCGGGCCGACGCCCGCCGCGTCGCGGCGGACCCCGACACGATCCTAAGGCTCACTGCGCAGCGGCGCAGCTGGAGCGCGTTGTCGGGCGACGCGGGACTGGTGTTTCGTCCCGTCGAGCGGCTGGCGTTCGCCGCGAACGTGGGCCGCGCCTGGCGCGCGCCAACGCTGTTCGAGCTGTTCAGCAACGGGCCGCATCTGGGCGAGGCGCGCTGGGAAGTGGGCGACCCGGGGCTCAGGCCCGAGTTAGGGACCGACCTGGATGCGAGCGTCCGCTGGGCCGGGGTAGTGGTACAGGCCGAGGTGGCGGCATACCAGAACACGGTGGGCCGCTACGTCTATATCCAGCCGACGGCGCAGTACCAGGTCTTCAATGGGGATTCGTTGCGCGTGTACGACTACCGGCAGGCCGGCGCGCGGCTCTCGGGAATGGAGGTGTCCGCGGCGGCGCAGGTCGCGCGGACCGTGGTGGTGCGCGCGCGCTTCGACATGGTGCGGGGGACGAACCGCACGACGGATCAGCCCCTGCCGCTGGTGCCGCCGGCGCGCGGCGTCGTCGGCGTGGAATTCCAGGGTGGCGGGCGTCGGGCGGGCCTGGAGGTCGAGGCGGTGGCCCGGCAGACGCGGCTCGACTCGCTCGACATCCCGACGGCGGGTTACGCGCTGGTGCATCTCGACGGCGGCCTGGTGACGGCCGCGCTGGGCCGGTCGTGGACGATCGACCTCGCGGCCCGCAACGTCGCCAACCGGCGCTACCGTGATTTTCTGAGTCGCTACAAAGAGTTCGCGCTCAATCCGGGACGGAACATCACGCTGCGCGTCGCGACAGCTTGGTAGCCCGCTCTATCATCTCTCGCTGCCGGAGGCCCTCATGGCCGATCGTCGGTCGTTCCTCGCCGCCGTCACCTCGTTGACCGGCGCCACCCTGCTCGAGCCATTGGCGCGCTCCGCCGACGCCCTGGCGCAGCAAGCCGTGGCCCACGATGGCCCCTGGGACCTGTCCTGGGTGAAGACGCTGCGGGGCAGGCACAGACAGGTGTTCGATACCGGGTCGCTCGACGAGCCGCTGCGGGTCGTGGCGAACTATCTCGACGCCTTCGAGGCCGTTCTCGGGCTCAAGTTTCCCGACGTGAACGTCGTCGTCGGCATCGCGGGCCGCGCATTCCCCATCAACGCCGCCGATGCGCTGTGGGAGAAGTACAAGCTCGGGAAGGGATGGAACGTCACCGACCCCGAGACCACCGCTCCGGCCGTGCGCAACGTCTTTCTCAGCGGCGGGGCCACGGAAGCGGAACAGAAGATGAAGGTGCGCGCGCTCCAGGGGCGCGGCGCGATCTTCTGGCAGTGCAATAACGCCCTGCATCGAGTCGCCGAGCGGCTGGCGCCCGATGCGGGAGCGCCTGCGGAGACCGTGTATCAGGAGCTGCGGGCGGGACTGCTGCCGAGCGTGCGGCTGGTCCCCGCGCACACGATGCTGCTCGGCCTGGTGCAGGAGCAGGGCTGTACCTACGAGCAGCTCTAGGAGACGCGCGATGCGGCGCGTCGTCCTCCTGTGCGCCGTCGTCGCGTGCACGCTGAGCGGTCCGGCGGCGGGCCAGGCGACCCCGCGCAGCCAGCACGGATCGGTTTCGCAGCGGGTCGGCCTCACAGACATCGCGATCGCCTACAACCGGCCCGTCGCCCGGGGCCGGGCGCTGTTCGGCAGCCTCGTGCCGTGGGGGCGGGTCTGGCACCCGGGCGCCGACTCGGCGACGACCATCAGCGTCAGCCGCGACGTGCAGATCGAGGGGCACGACCTGCCGGCAGGACGCTACACGTTGTGGACCATCCCCACGCCCGACCGCTGGACCGTGATCTTCAGTCACGCGGTCGACGTGTTCCACATCCCGTACCCCGGGGAGGCCCAGGACGCGCTGCGGGTCACCGTGGCGCCGGAGCAGGGTGGTCCCATGGAGGTGCTGGCGTTCTACTTTCCCGTGGTCGGCCCCGACTCCGCCGTGTTGCGGTTGCACTGGGGTACGACCATCGTCCCGATCCGCATTCACACGCAATAGCGCGGCGCGGTCCGCGCGAGGTGCCTCATGACGCTCGATCGTCGCGAATTCCTCCAGACGACGGCGCTGGGCGGGTTGGCCGCCGCAGTCGGCGCGGCTCCTCTGCGCGCCGCGACGCCCGCCTCCCAACGTCCCCGCGTCCCCCCGTTCGAGCTCGACGAAGTCACGATCGATCAGCTCCAGGACGGCCTGAGGCGCGGCGCGTATACGGCGAAGTCACTGTGCGAGCGCTATCTCGCCCGCATCGAGGCAATCGATCGCCGCGGGCCGACGCTACGCGCGGTGATCGAGACCAACCCCGACGCCATCGCGAGCGCCACGCAGCTCGACGCCGAGCGTAAGGCGGGCCGCGTGCGCGGGCCCCTGCACGGCATCCCCGTGGTCATCAAGGACAACATCGCGACGGCGGACCGCATGCAGACGACCGCCGGATCGCTCGCGCTCGTGGGCGCCAAGGCGCCGCGCGATGCGGCGGTGGCGCGCCGGCTGCGCGATGCGGGCGCGGTGATCGTCGGCAAGACCAACCTGAGCGAGTGGGCGAACTTCCGTTCGAGCCAGTCCTCGAGCGGCTGGAGCGGGCGCGGCGGGCAATGCCTCAACCCCTACGCGCTGGACCGCAACCCTTGCGGCTCGAGCTCGGGGACCGGCAGCGCCATCGCCGCGAACCTCGCCGTCGTGGGCGTCGGGACCGAGACTGACGGCTCCGTCGTGTGCCCGTCTTCGGCGGCGGGCCTCGTGGGCATCAAGCCGACGCTCGGCCTCGCGAGTCGGCGCGGCATCGTCCCCATCGCCCACAACCAGGACACCGCCGGTCCCATGGCCCGCACGGTGCGCGACGCGGCGATCCTGCTCGGCGTCCTCGCGGGAGCCGACCCCGAAGATGCCGTCACGGCGTCCGGGCCCGGCATCACCGATTACACCAAGTTCCTCGATGCCGGCGGCCTCAAAGGCGCGACGATCGGCGTCGCCCGCACCAAGCTGATGGGCTACCATCCGGGGACCGACCGGCTGGTCGAGCAGGCCCTGGACGTGATGCGGCGGCAGGGAGCGACCATCGTGGATCCCGCTGACATCCCGCATCTCGGCGAATACGACGACGCCGAGCTGACCGTGCTGCTCTTCGAGTTCAAGGCGGATCTGAATGCCTACCTCGCCGAATTCGCCGCCGGCGCGCCGGTCAAGACGCTGCAAGACGTCATCGATTTCAACGAGCGCAACAAGGACGGCGAAATGCCGTTCTTCGGCCAGGACTTGCTGGTCAAAGCCCAAGCGAAGGGCGACCTCACCACGCAGGAATACGTGGAGGCGCTGGCGCGGTGCCGCCACCTGGGGCGCGACGATGGGCTCAAGGCGGTGCTCGACCAGAAGAAGCTCGACGCCATCGTGGCGCCCACCGGGAACCCCGCGTGGCCGATCGATCTCGTGGACGGCGACCACTTCCTGGGCGGCAGCTCGACCCCCGCGGCAGTGGCCGGGTTCGCGCACGTGACGGTGCCGGCGGGAAGCGTCTTCGGACTGCCGGTGGGGCTGTCGTTCATCGGCGGGCCGTTCAGCGAGCCGACGCTGTTGAAGCTCGCCTATGCGTACGAGCAGGCCACGAAACTGCGGCGGCCGCCGCGCTTCCTGCCGACGGCTGAGGTGAGCGAGGGGCCGCGCGTGACTCCGGGCCGGCTCGGCGGGTCGAACCAGTGACCCTCCACCCGGTGGACCGTGGCCGCTCGGGACATTCGCCTCTCGATTGTCGTACCGGTGCTGAACGGGGCGGATCGCCTCCCCGCAACGCTGCGGGCCTTGACGGCCTACCTGTGCGCCGCTCCGTACCCGACGGAGCTGGTCGTGGTGGACGACGGCAGCGGGGGCGAGACGCCGGCCTTGCTCGAGCAGGTCGCGCGGGAGACTGCCGGCGTCACCCTGGTTCGCCATGCGCGAAACCTCGGCAAGGGCAGGGCCGTGGCGCGAGGGATGCTGGCGGCGCAAGGCCGCTACCGCGTCTTCACCGACGCCGACCTCGCCTATCCTCTGGACCAGGTGGACCGGATCGTTGCGACGCTGGAGTCGGGGGCGGATGTGGCGGTCGCCTGCCGCGTCCTGCCCGAGTCGAGATACGTGATCAGCCCCTCCTTCTTTCATTATCTGTATAGTCGGCACCTCGTGAGCCGGGCGTTCAACCGCCTGGTGCGGGGGACGCTGCTGCCCGGGATCCTCGACACCCAGGCAGGGCTGAAAGGGTTCACCGCGGCGGCCGCGGAGCGTTGCTTCGCCCGTCTGACGATCCCGCGCTTCGGCTTCGACATCGAACTGCTCCTCATCGCCCGCCGCCAGGGCCTCGCCGTCCGTCAGGTGCCCGTCGCTTATCGCTACGACAGCGAGCCCAGCACCGTCCACTTCCTGCGCGACGGCGCGACGATGGTTGCGGACCTGGTGCGCGTGCGCTGGAACGACCTGCGGGGGCGCTATCGCTGAACGGCGGCTCGTGGTCAACGCCGACGACTTCGGCCTCTCAGCGGGCGTGAATCGCGGCATCGAAGCGGCGCACGCCGCGGGGGTGGTCACGTCTGCTTCGCTGATGGTCAACTTACCGAGCTTCGAGGACGCCGTGGCCCGCGCGCCGCGCCTCCCGACTCTCGGGATCGGCCTGCACTTCAACCTCACCGCCGGCGCTCCCGTCGCCCCGCCGCGCGCGGTCGCCAGCCTCGTGGACCGGCGCTCGGGCGCCTTCGCCTCGCTGCCGCGGCTCGTAGTGCGCGCGCTCGCTGGCCGTATCCGCCCCGCGCACGTCGCCACCGAGTGCGCGGCGCAGCTCGGGCGGCTGCGCGCGGCGGGCCTCACGCCGACTCACTTCGACGGCCATCGCCACGTGCACGCGCTGCCGGGCGTGTGGGCGCCGGCCGTCGCGACGGCGCGCGCGGCGGGAATCCGGATGGTGCGGGTCCCCGTGGAGCCACCGCCGCTCGGCCCGGCTGGGTTGCGCCTGGCCCTGCTCGCTGCGTCGTGGCGTGTCGCCGCCCGCGACGGGCGGCCGCCGGGCGCGGTCCGCGTGCGCGGCCTCGCGCTGCGTGGAACCCGCAGCTTCGCCGCGCAGCTGCTTTGCCTCCTCGACCACCTCCCGTCCGGGACCATCGAGCTCGTCGTGCACCCCGGGTACGCCGATGGCGGGCTGGTCCGTTGGGACGCGTACACCGGGGGAAGGGAACGGGAGCTCGCCGCGTTACTGTCGCCCGAGGTCCGGGACCGGATCACGCGCGGAGACTTCGTCCTCCGCCACTTCGGTCAGCTCTGAGGCACGGGTCTTCTCCACAGCTCCCGCTGGATCGCGAGCCAGCAGGCGAAACACGGCGCGGCCTGGAGGGCGTACCCGCGGAGGATGTCGTGGCGCAGTTGGGACGGGACGAGCGAGGTTGCGGCCACGGAGACGAGCAGCAGCGTTGCCGCGACCAGCATGTCACGCCACCGCTCCCGGGGCGCCGTCGCGAACCAGACGCCGATGCCGGTCGTGGCGAGGACGTACGAGGCCGACTCCGCCTGGTGATTGAAGATCACGACGTAGATCAGCAGCGAGCTCAAATACAGCAGCCGGAAGCCGGGATCCGGCCAGCGTGCGCGCCGCAGGGCGAGCGGCGCGAGCAGCGCCACCGTGCCCGCGACCTGCACCGGCCAGCTGGGCCAGGAGACGCCGAGCCAGGTCGCCAGGATTCCCATCACCGACGTCCCGTGCAGCGCCGCGTCGCGAGTCGTCTCCGCCGCCCACCAGCGATACTGCTGCGCCAGCAGCGCCGGCGAAGTCACCAGCAGCGGCAACGCCGCGAAGATGAGTACCGCGGCGCCGAGTGCGAGCGCGGCGCGCCCGCGCCGCGGGTGCGGGACGGCGAAGCTGGCGGCGGCGATCGGGTACACCTTCGTGAACGCTCCCGCCGCGATCGCGAGCGCGGCCGCCGCCGGGCGGCCCCGTTCAGCGGCGAGGAACCCCAGGACGATCAGCCCCGCCATCAGGGCGTTGCTCTGCGAATTCTGCAGCGATCGTACCACGTCGAGGAACGCGACGGCGAGGGCGACGGCTGCCGCCCGCGGCGGGAGCAGGCGGGTGACGGCGCCGGCGAGGGTGAAGGCGTTGGCCGCGTTCCACAACAGCAAGCCGAACAGCGGCGGCAGGAGCGCGAACGGCGCGAACAGCAGAGCGAACGTTGGCGTGTACAGGTAGCCGAAATAATCGGGCGCCGTGGCGTACAGATTCTCTCCGCCGACGAGCCGCTCGAACGCGCCGCGAAACAACAGGAAGTTCCCGGGGTGGTGCAGTCCCTTCTGGAGAGTGACGAAGAGCACGGCCGCGCTGTACAGCGCGAGCAGCCCGCGCCGCGCCGTCACCTACTGCCCCGGCGGCGCGGTGCCGTACGCGATACCCTTGCGTTCGCGGCCCAGAGCGGCGGCCACGGCCGCGAGGATGAACACGGTGCCGGCCGACAGCGACATCGCCCAGGGATACGGCAGCCGCTCGGCGAGCCCGGTCTGCACGCGCGGCATGATGCTGGCGATGAGCACGCCGCATTGATACGCGAAGCCGGGGAGGAATCCTCGGACCGAGTCGGGGCTCAGCTCGGTGATGTGGGCGGGGATCACCCCCCACGCGCCTTGCACCATGAATTGAATCACGAACGCGCCGGCAACGAGCAGCCCCAGGGTCGGCGCGAACGCCCACACCGGGATCACCAGGACGGCGAGCGCCAGGGCCACGACAATGCTACGGCGGCGGCCGATGCGATCCGAGAACACGCCGAACAACACGCCACCGCTCAGCGCGCCGACCATCGAGAGCGCAGTGAGCGCCGTGACCGTGCCGGGGCCGAATCCCCAGTGCCGCTTCAGAAAGGTCGGATAGATGTCCTGGGTGCCGTGGGAGGCGAAGTTCATCCCCGCCATGAGCAGCGTGATGTAAAGGAAGAGCCTCCAGTGCGAGGCGATGGTCCGGCCGAGGCCGCTCCAGTCGTGGTGACGGGTGCGTTTCCAGACCTCCGATTCGGTTACTTGCAGCCGCACGTACAGCGCCAGCAGGGCGGGGAGCCCGCCGATAAAGAACAGCGGCCGCCACCCCCAGCGGGGGAACACGAAGAAGTAGCACAGCGCCGCCAGCAGGTAGCCGGCCGCGTAGCCCTGCTGCAGCAACCCCGAGAACATGCCGCGCTTGTGGGGAGGGACTTTCTCCATGACGAGCGATGCGCCGACGCCCCACTCCCCGCCCATACCGATCCCGAACAGCGCCCGCAGAATCAAGAATGTCGTGTAGCTCGGCGCGAGCCCCGACAACACCTCGACCACCGAGTAGAAGATCAGGTCGAGCATCAGCGGCAGCCGGCGCCCGTAGCGGTCCGCGAGCAGGCCAAAGACGAAGGCGCCCACCGGTCGGAAGGCGAGCGTCATCGTGAGCGTAAAGGCGACATCCTTGTCCGGCCGACCGAATTCCGCCGCGATCGCCGTCAGGCACATCACGACGAGGAAGAAATCGAACGCATCCAGGGTCCAGCCCAGGAAGCCGGCAAGCACGGCGGCACGCGTGTCACGGCGGGGTTCCATCCGACCGGGGCTCCGTTTGTGAAAGCGAGGAACAAAGTGACAGGGATCACGCCTCCCCGGGTAGTCCCCCTGCATTGCCCGGGCCCGTTCGGGTCAATATCTTGGACCGTACATGACGGCAACCCGAGTGATCTTCGAAAGCTCCACGGCGGCACCGTTCGTCGCCGTGCTGCGCGAGCGCGTGGCGGCATACTTCCGCGCCCGCGGCATCTCGGACAAAGCCAACGCCCTGATGGTGGCCCGCACCGTCTCGATGCTCGGCCTCACCGGCGGCGCCTACCTGCTGATTCTCTTCGGCGGCCTGCCACCCCTCGCCATGCTGGGCCTAGCGGTGCTGATGGGGGTGGGGCTCGCCGGGATCGGGTTCGGCGTCTCGCACGACGCCCTCCACGGCGCCTATTCGAAGTCCCCGCTGGTCAACCGCCTCATCGGGTACACCTTCGACCTGTGCGGGGCGAACGGCTACATGTGGCGGATCACCCACAACGTCGTGCACCACACCTACACCAACATCCACGGCATCGACGAAGACCTCGAGGTCTCGCCGCTGTTACGGCTGTCGCCGCGCGCCGATTATCACTGGTACCACCGCTTCCAGCCGCTGTACGCGTTCCTGCTCTACAGCTTCTCGACGCTGTTCTGGGTGTTCATCAAGGACTACAAGTACTTCCTGCAGCGCGACCTCGGCCCGTACAAGAACCACCGGCCGTCGACGTCGGAGGTGGTGACGCTGGTGCTGGGGAAGGCGGCGTACTACGCGTGGGCCATCGTGGTCCCGCTCCTGGTGCTGCCGCTCCCGTGGTGGCAGGTCGCCATCGGCTTCCTGGCGATGAACCTCACGGCGGGGCTGATCCTCGGCGTGGTGTTCCAGCTCGCCCACGTCGTGGAAGACACGGCGCATCCCCTTCCGGCCAGTGACGGCTCGATGGGAGACGTCTGGGTGGCGCATGAGCTCGCCACGACGGCCAACTTCGCCAACGGCAACCCGCTGATCACGTGGTACGTGGGCGGCCTGAACCACCAGATCGAGCACCACCTGTTCCCCAAGGTGTGCAGCGTCCACTATCCCGCGCTGGCGCCGATCGTGCGCGAGGTTACGCGGGAATACGGTCTGCCGTATTACCATCAGCCGACGCTGTTCTCCGCGATCCGCTCGCACTTCCGCACGCTGCAACGTCACGCCCGGCGGCCGCTCGCGCCCGCGTAGCGTCCTCGTCATACCCGGGCCTGGCAGATTGGCCCGGCGACGGTTCTCTTAGAGGCTCCCCGGTACCTTGCACGGAGCCTCTTATGCGTTCAGCAAGCCGCATGACATTTCCGCTCGCGGCGGCGGTGCTGCTCCTCGCACCGGCCGCCGGCCGGGCGCAGGAAACCGCGTCCGACACCCTGCTCACGGTGAATCACTACCTCGACTGGGAGCAGGTCGCCGACCCGCAGATCTCCCCCGACGGCCAGCAGATCGTGTACACGCGCCGTTGGGTGAACCGCCTCGAGGACAAGTGGGAGTCGGCGTTGTGGCTGATGAACGCCGACGGCTCCCACGCGCGCTTTCTTGTCAAGGGGGCGTCGGCGCGGTGGTCGCCCGACGGCACCCGTATCAGCTATCTCGGCGACGGCGACCCCGCGGGCACACAGGTATTCGTGCGCTGGATGGATGCGACCGGTGCTACCACGCAGGTCACGCGGGTGACCAACACACCCGCCGAGCTGCGCTGGGCGCCGGACGGCAAGGCGATCGCGTTCGCGATGCTCGTCCCCGACAAGCACGAGTGGCCGATCAGCATGCCCGCCGCCCCGCCCAACGCCAAGTGGACGCCCGCGCCGCGCATGGTCGACCGCATGCACTACCGCCAGGATCGCCGCGGCTTCATGGACTTCGGGTTCTTTCACCTCTTCGTCGTGCCGGCGGACGGCGGCACGCCGCGCCAGCTGACGGCGGGTCCCTGGAACGTCGGCTCGCGGTTCGATGGTCTGGAGTCGGGAGTGGGGTATGACTGGACACCCGATGCGAAGACCATCGTCTTCGAGGGCCTGAAAGACCCGGCCGCCGATTACAACTATCGCAACGCGCACATCTACGCCGTCGACGTCGCGTCCGGTGCGATCCGCCAGATCACCCAGCGGCCCGGCACCTGGACCGACCCCGTCGTGTCGCCCGACGGCCGCACCATCGCCTTCACCGGCGGCGACTCGAGCCGCATGTCTTACCGCGCCGCCGGGCTCTACGTGATGGGCCTCGACGGCGGCAACGTCCGCAAGCTGTCCGGCACGCTGGACCGCGATCCCGGCGACCTGACGTGGGCTCCGGACGGCAGCGGGCTGTATTTCTCCGCCGGCGACCGCGGCACGAGCAACGTGTGGTTCGTGCCCGCGACCGGGGGCGCGGCGCCGCGCAAGATCACCGACGGCGTGCACATGCTGTCGCTGAGCTCGCTGGCCCGTTCGCTGACCGCGGCCGGCGTCCGCTCGACGTTCACCGACCCGCCCGATGTGGTGCGCTACGATCTCAAGCGGCCGGGCGCTCCCCAGCGCCTGACCACCGTCAACGACGACGTGCTGGCCGGGATGCGGCTCGCGAAAGAGGAGGAGATCTGGTACCCCTCCTCGGGCGGCGCGCGCGTGCAGGCGTGGATTGTGAAGCCTCCCGGGTTCGATCCCGCCAAGAAGTACCCGCTGATCCTGGAAATCCACGGCGGGCCGCACGGGATGTACAGCGTCGGCTTCAGCTACATGTTCCAGAATTTCGCGGCCAACGGGTACGTGGTGTTGTATGTCAACCCGCGCGGCTCGACCGGCTACGGCACGGCGTTCGGCAACGCGATCGAGCGCGCCTACCCGAGCGTGGACTACGACGACCTGATGGCGGGCGTCGACACGGTCCTGGGGCGCGGGTACGTGGATGCCAAGCGCATGTACGTGTCGGGGTGCAGCGGCGGCGGAGTGCTATCGAGCTGGGTGATCGGGCACACGACGCGGTTCGCCGCGGCGGCGGTGCGCTGCCCGGTCATCGACTGGATCTCGATGGCGGGGGAGACGGACATCCCGCTGTTCACCTACAACTTCTTCGACGCGCCGTTCTGGGAGAAGCCGGATCAGTGGCTGAAGCAGTCGTCGCTGATGTACGTCGGCAATGTGACGACGCCGACGCTGCTCATGACGGGAGAGCTCGACCTGCGCACGCCGATGCCGCAGTCGGAGGAGTACTATCAGGCGCTCAAGATGCGCCACGTGCCGACGGTGCTGCTGCGCTTCAGCGGCGAGTACCACGGCACCGGCTCCAAGCCCACGAACTTCATGCGCACCCAGCTCTACATGATGAGCTGGTTCCAGAAGTACGGAGGGACGCCCGCGCCGGCTGCGACTAGCGGGTCGAATTGACGAACTGCTCGGCCTCGGTCGAGCCCGCCAGGGCGGCGGTCGACGCGCCGCCGCCCATCACGGCGGACAGCACCTGGTCGAAGTAGCCCGCGCCCACCTCCCGCTGGTGCTTGGTGGCCGTGTAGCCGTCCGCCTCGCGCGCGAACTCTTCCTGCTGCAGGCGCACGTACGCGGGCATGCCTTCG
>Ga0209376_1000290_pt1 | contig 56066 bp, 58 predicted proteins | sample GraSoiAngelo_134_FD_185891 | JGI IMG/M metagenome (GOLD analysis project Ga0209376, IMG submission 185891) | Grasslands soil microbial communities from the Angelo Coastal Reserve, California, USA - 14_0929_05_30cm (SPAdes) (version 2) | ecosystem: Environmental > Terrestrial > Soil > Grasslands ...
CGAGCCTCGAATCCGACGAGGTCCTCTCCGAGATCCGCCTGCCGGTGATGCCTATGGGCGCCGGCTTCGCGCTCGAGGAGTTCGCGCGGCGCCACGGCGATTTCGCGATCGTCGCGATCGCGGCGATGGTCGTCCCGGACGCCACGCGCTGCAAGCAGGCGCGCCTTGCCACGGCGGGAGCCGGTCCGGTGCCCGTGAGGCTCCGGGCGGCGGAGGAGATCCTGGAGCGTGACGGTGTCACCGACGCGGCGATCGATGCCGCGGCCCGGCGCGCCGCCGAGCTCGTGTCGCCGGACTCCGACATCCACGCGTCGGCCGACTACCGCCGTCACCTCACGATGGTGCTCACTCGGCGGGCCCTCAAGCGCGCGCTCAAGGTCGCCCATGCGTGATCCGGTGACTGTGCGCCTCAGGGTGAACGGCGTCGAGTGCCAGGGGCGCTGCGAGCCGCGCAAGCTCCTCGTGGACTTCCTGCGCGAGGACCTCGGCCTCACGGGCACGCACGTTGGCTGCGAGCACGGGATCTGCGGCGCGTGCACGATCCTGTTCAATGGCGAGGCCGCGCGCTCCTGCATCATGCTCGCCGTCCAGGCCGACGGCGCGGAGATCCTGACGGTCGAGGGCCTCATGCAGAACGGCAAGCTCCACCCGCTCCAGGAGGCGTTCCGCGAGCACCATGGCCTCCAGTGCGGGTTCTGCACTCCGGGCATGCTCATCACGGCGCTCGACTTACTCCAGACGAATCCGTCGCCGACCGAAGGGGAGATCCGCGAGGGCATCTCCGCCGTCCTCTGCCGTTGCACCGGCTACCACGGGATCCTCAAGGCGGTCGAAGCCGCCGCGCGGACGATGCGCGAAGCGTAACGGGCGTTGGCCGGACGGAGCCACGTCGTACCCACAGCACGCCACCCACGGAGTGGGCCGGCCCCGCGGACCTCGCTACAATGTCGCTGATCGGCGCGCCCGTCCGCCGCGTAGAGGACGCGCGGTTCCTGACGGGGCGGGGCCGCTACGTCGCGGACATGACGCTGTCCCGGATGCTGCACGTGGCGTTCCTCCGGAGCCCGTACGCCCACGCCCGCATCGCCTCGATCGACACGCGTCGCGCCCGCGAGCTACCCGGCGTCGCGGCGTGCGTCACGGGCGACGAGCTGGCGTCGTGCGCGCGACCGATTCGCGCCGAGTCGAAGATGGCCGGCTATCGCGCGACCGAGTTCCCGGCGCTCGCGCGTGGCAAGGTCCGCTTTGCCGGCGAGGCGGTCGCAGCGGTCCTCGCCGAGAGCCGTTACGCCGCCGAGGACGCGCTGGAGGCGATTGACGTCCGCTACGAGACGCTCCCGGTCATCGCGACGCCGGAGGCAGCGATGGCCGGGGACGCGACGCTCGTTCACGAGGCGGCCGGGAGCAACGTCCTCCTGTCGCGCGCCTTCGTCCAGGGCGACGCGGAGGCGGCGATCGCGCGCGCGCCGGTCGTCGTCGGCGGTCGCTTCCGCTTTCACCGCCACGCGGGCGTCACGCTGGAGAACCGGGCCTGTCTCGCCGACTGGGACGCGGGCGCGCGAGAGCTGACGCTCTGGTCGTCCACGCAGGTGCCGGGCCTCCTGCGGGAGACGCTTGCCGACCTGCTCGACCTGCCGGCGCACCGGCTTCGCGTCGTCGCTCCCGACGTGGGGGGCGGCTTCGGTGTGAAGAGCGCGCTCTACCCCGAGGAGGTTGCCGTCTGCGCCCTCGCACGACTCGCGGGACGGCCCGCGAAGTGGGTGGGCGACCGGCGCGAGGACCTCCTGACGAGCACACAGGCGTGGGACGAGACGATCGAGGTCGAGCTGGCCGTGCACGCGGATGGGACGATCAGCGCCCTCCGCGCGCGCGTCGTCGCCGACGTCGGCGCGTACTCGATCCACCCGTGGACCGCTTCGATCGAAGTCATTCAGGTGATCAGCTTCCTTCCCGGGCCATACCGTGTCCCGCACTACCGGGGCGAGGGGTGGGGCGTGGCGACCAACAAGGCGCCGATGGGGCCGTACCGTGGCGTCGGCCGGCCGGTCTCGACCTTCGTGACGGAGGCGCTCATGGACCGCGCCGCGCGCCGCCTCGGGATCGATCCCGTCGAGCTGAGGCTCAGGAACCTTCTGAGGCCCGACGAGCTCCCGTACCGCTCGCCGTCGGGCGTCGTGTGGGACAGCGGGAGCTTCGTCGAGTCGCTCGAGCGGGCGCGCGACGTGGCGGAGTACGAGCGCGTCCGAGCCGAGCAGCGCCGTGGCCGCGATGCGGGGCGCTACGTGGGAATCGGCGTCGCCTGCTACGTCGAGCTGACGGGCGTCGGCTCGGCGATCCCGGCGTCGCCCGGTGCCGCAATCAACACCGGGACCGAGGGCGCGACGGTCCGCGTGGATCCCGGCGGGACGGTCACGGCGAGCTTCGGCCTCGCGTGCCACGGCCAGGGTCACGAGACGACGCTGGCCCAGGTCGTCGCCGAGGAGCTGGGCGCGCGCCTCGAGGACGTGCGCGTGATCCACGGCGACACCGCCGCCGGGCCCGCGGGCACCGGGACGTACGCGAGCCGCAGCGCAGTCATCGGCGGCGGCGCGGCGATGCTCGCGGCGCGCGCGCTCAGAGAGAAGGCGCTCGCGATCGCGGCGCATCTGCTGGAGGTCGCCGCTGGCGATCTGACGCTTGCGGATGGCCGCGCGACGGTGCGCGGCGCCCCGGATCGCACGCTCACGCTTCGCGAGATCGCGCGTGCGGCGTACGCGGGCGCCAAGCGATTGCCGAAGGGGATGGAGCCTGGTCTCGAGGCGACCCGCTTCTACGATCCGTACTTCGGCACGGCGTCCAACGCGACGCACGTCGCGGTCGTCGAGGTGGATCCGGAGACGTGCGCGGTGGTCGTGCGCCGCTTCGTGGTCGTCGAGGACTGCGGAAGGATCATCAACCCGCTGATCGTCGAGGGCCAGGCGATCGGCGGCACGGCGCAGGGCATCGGCGCGGCGCTGCTCGAGGAGATCGTGTACGGCGACGACGGCCAGCTCCTCACGGGCAGCCTCCTGGACTACCTCGTCCCGACGGCCGCCGAGGTGCCGGCGATCGAGGTCGTCCACCTCGAGCGTCCGTCGCCCACGACGCTCGGGGGCTTCAAGGGCGTGGGCGAGGGGGGCACGATCGGCGCGCCCGCCGCCGTCGCCAACGCGATCGCCGACGCGCTGGCGCCGTTGGGTGTCGAGATCAGCGAGCTGCCCGTGACGCCCGAGCGTCTCTTCCGGCTGATCTCACCGGGCGGACGTCCGCTCCGTTGACAGCCCTTCATTACCCGCCTTCTCGAGGCCCAGCTCAGTCGCGATGAACTGCTTGACGCCCATGCGTCCCGTGAGCCGCAGCCACACCGCCCCACCTTCGTCCTGCACTTCGAGCTCGAATCTGAAGAACGGGCAGCAGCTGCGTTCAAGGTCGATAAACTCCGCGACTCGTACTAGGCTGCCTTCTGGGGCCGAGAGCACAAAGGCATACCCGTCTGGCAAGTCCCGAACTTCTCGAACCATTGGACGTAGCTGGGACCGTACCTCCCTGAGTCTTGCCCGCGAAACGGGCCGCATCGAATGGTTGGGCGTGAACATGCGCTGTGGCGGAACGAACATGGTCACCCGCACTACTCCGGCGAAAGCTTTGGAACCGGGCGAGAGCAAGTTGGCCCAGCGGCAAGTTCCGCCTGCGCGTACCGACTCGACTTTGCCAGGCGGATAGGATAGGGACTCGTACCAAGGCCAAACTCCACTGTGTAGTCGCCCGGCAGAAGACTCGTCTCGAGCGTGCCAATCTCTTTCTGAACCAAATGGCCGCCGTCGTCGCCGAGCCAGATCTCCGTGGCCGGGGAGGCTGCGACGATGACCAGGTTGTAGTACACCGGCTCGCCTTTCGCATTGGACATCGGCAACTCTCCCTGCTCGTGTTCACGCCAGCGTCGTGGCACGCATAAGCCGCGTGTTCTCGACGCGTCTCGTCGATCAGAGCGTCGTGTGGCCCAGAACCCGGCTCATCGAGGTCCGGCGGGGCCGAACCCGACCGAGGTCTGCGTGTCCTTGACGAGCGGGCGGAAGCGGACGCGGAGACCGATGGCGACCTTGTCGAGGGGGATGCCCACGATCCGGCCGAGCAGCGAGACGCCCTCGCGGAGCTTGACGACGGCCACCGCATAGGGCGCGTCGGCCGCGAAGGCGCGCGGCGCGACACGGATCACGGTGAAGCTCTCGATGGTTCCCTCGCCGCCGAGGGGCACGGGCCGCCAGGCGCGCTCGTGACAGGCCGGACAGAACTGCCTCGGCGGGATGGCGAGCTCCCCGCACCTCCCGCAGCGCACCCCGGTGAGCTCGCCCTCGCGCGCGCGCTGGAAGAACTGCTGCAGCGTGATGACCGGCTCAGTCACGGCCGAACAGGCTCACGAGGACGGTGGCGGTGTTGCCGCCGAGGGTGTGGGCGAGGCCGACACGCGCGTCGCCCACCTGACGCGGGCCCGCCTCGCCGCGGAGCTGGGTGACGATCTCCGCGATCTGCGCCGCACCCGTCGCACCGATCGGGTGCCCTTTGGCCTTGAGGCCGCCCGACGGGTTGACGGGGATGGCGCCGCCGAGGCTCGTCAGCCCCTCGGCCGCGGCGCGTCCGCCCGCACCGGGCTCGAAGAGACCGAGCCCTTCTGTCGCGACGATCTCGGCGATCGTGAAGCAGTCGTGCAGCTCGACCACGTCCACGTCGGCCGGGCCGAGCCCCGCCTGCTTGTACGCGGCGGCCGCGGCGCGCTCGGTGGCGGGCACGCGCGCGAGGTCGCGCTTGTCGCCGAGGAGCATCCAGTCCGACGCGGCGGCAGAGGCGAGCACCCAGACGCCTCTGCGATGGCTGCGCGCGACCTCCTCGGACGCGAGGACCACGGCGGCGCCGCCGTCGGTGAAGGGACAGCAGTCGAGGAGTTTGAGCGGGTCCGCGACGTACGGGCTTTGCAGGACCTGCTCGACCGTGATTTCTTTCTGGAACTGCGCCTTCGGGTTGAGCGCGCCGTGCTTGTGGTTCTTCACCGCGACGGCGGCCATCTGCGCTTCCGTCGTCCCGTATCGCTGCATGTGGGCGCGCGCGATGAGCGCGAAGACGCCGGGGAAGGTGAGGCCGAGCGTCTGCTCCCAGCTGGCGTCCGAGGCGTAGGCGAAGTACTCCGTCGACTCGGGCGTGGGAACGTTGAGCACGCGCTCGGCGCCGCCGACGAGCACGACGTCCGAGACGCCCGCGGCGATCTCCATCACGGCGTGGCGGAAGGCGGCGTGCGAGCTGGCGCAGGCCGCCTCGAACCGCGTCGTGGGGATCGTCGGGATGCCGAGGATCGACGCGGCCTGCGGGCCGGTGTGGAGCTGGTGCTCCGTCTCGCTTCCGACGACATTCCCGTAGTAGAGCGCCTGCACAGCGCTCACCGGCAGCTCCGCGTCGAGCAGCGCGTCCGCCGCCGCTTCGGCGAACAGCTCGGCCGAGGTGCGCTCGTGCTTGCCGAACTTCGTCACGCCGACCCCGATCACCGCGACTCGTCGCATGGAGCCTCCGCGTCTGGGCCCATGCTAGCATCAAAATTGATGGCCGCGCGAGCGCTCGTCCTGCTCGGGTGCGGCTGGATCGCGCGCCGCCACGCCGCGGCGGCGCGCCGCCTCGGGATCCCGCTGCTCGCGGCGAGCCGCGACCTCGCGCGCGCCCGCGCCTTCGCCCGCGAGTTCGGCGCCGCGGACGCCTTCGGCGCGTACGAGGACGCCGTGCGCGACCCGCGCGCCGCGGGCGCGATCGTGTGCACGCCGCACGACCGGCACCTGCGCGACGCGCTCACGGCACTCGAGGCGGGCCTGCACGTCCTCGTGGAGAAGCCGATCGCGCCCAGCCTTGCCGAGGTCGACCGGATGGTCGGCGTGGCCAACGCCGCGGGCCGGATCCTGATGGTCGCGGAGAACTTCCGCTTCATGCCTGCCTTCCGTCACGTCCACCGACTCATCGCCAGCGGCCGGCTCGGCGAGCTCCGCGAGCTCCACCTGGTCGCCCGCGGCTATCGGCGTCCAGGCGGATGGCGGCTCGACGGCGGGGCGTCCGGGGGGGGTGTCCTCATCGACGCCGGCATCCACCACGTCCACAATCTCCGCTGGTGGGGCGGCGAGCCGCGGCGCGTTTTTGCGCTCGCCCCGCCCCGCACCGTGGCCCTGGGGGGTGAGGACGCGGTGGATCTCCTCGCCGAGCTTCCGGGCGGCGTGGTCGGATTCCTGTCGAATTCGCTTGGCGCGCGCGGCCTCCCTCGGGTTCAATGGTCCACAGTGACGGGGACTGCCGGCACGTCCTTGGCAGACAACCGGGGCCGCTGGGTGCTCCTCCGGGGTGAGCGCGGCACGCGGCTGTCGCTCTTCTTCCGGGACACCAGAGGCCATCTGGCCCTGCTGCGGGCGTTCGACGAAGCGATGCGGACGGGCAGGGCGCCCGAGGCGGATGGCGCCGCGGGCCGGCGCGACCTCGCGGTCGTGCTTGCCGCCTACCGCTCGCTCGCCGAGCGCCGCCCGGTGGACGTGGAGTGCTGAGGGAGGAGGAGTTGATCCTCGTCGCCGTCGTGGGAGGATCCGCACTGCTGATCCTCGGCATTCTCGAGCTGATCTGGCCGTCCACGCCCCGTCACCCCGTTCGTCGCCCCCAGCCCGCCAGGGCGCCGCCGCCGACCCTGACGAACACCGTTACGCCCGCCCGCGCGACCGCGCCAGCGATGCCGGCGCGGGAGCGCCGCAGCCAGATCTCGCCCCACGCGCGGCCTCACGCGGGATCGACCGACCGCGTCGGGGAGCGCGTGCCCCTCCCCGTGTGCGTTTCGCCCTTTCCGATGGAGCGCCCGGCGGTGCCCGTACTGGCCGTGCCCGTAATGGAGCTCGAAGCGGAGCGCCTGCCGGAGCCGGTCGTCGCCGCCGAGGCGCCTCCGGAGCCGCCTCCAGAGCCGCTACCGGCCAGCTCACCCGAACCCGCGCCCACAGCGACAGGACGGGCCGATCTGCTGCTGGTCGAGAGGTGCTTCTCGCTCTATGAGGACCGGCGCTACGACGAGGTGGTGTCGGTCGGCGAGGAGGCGCTCGCGCGGCTCCGGGACACGCCGCTCTCGACGCCGCAGGCGCGCCAGACCGCCGCGCTCTGGGCCGTCGTGGCCCTCGCGAAGCAGGCGCTCGGCGACGACGTCGGCGCCAGCGTGGCGCTCGAATCCGCGCTCGGTGTGGCCCCCGCGGAAGAGCGCGTGATGTACCAGCAGGATATCGCCGCGCTCTCGTACAGCGCCGCCCAGGCCGCGCTGGCGCGTGCCGGGGGCTCTGACACCGACGACCGCGTTGTGGAGGTCCGTCGCGCGCTCGCGTGGAGCGAGCGCGGCCTGAGCGCGGTGCCCTCTGACGGGCGACTGCGCGAGACGCGCGAGACGGCCCGCGCGGCGATCTGGCCCGCGTACGAGCAGTCGGTGCGCAAGCTCCTCCAGCGCCGGGAGTTCCGCGCGGCGCGGCGTCTGCTCCGCGAGGCCCTCGAGGACCCGGAGATCCCGGCGGCGCGCGTGGGACCGTTCGAGGAGCTCCTGTTGAGCACGCTGGGGGGCGAGATCGGTCAGCTCACGGCGCAGGCGATCCAGCGCATGCAGGCGGCGCGCGACTCCGAGGCGCTCGCCGCGCTCCGCCGCGAGGCGGGCGACTACGAGGACACCCTCGACCCGCTCGTACGCGCGCTCAAGCTCGGCGACATCGGCCCCGACCGCGAGGTGGAGACGCGTGCCACGAGGGTGCGCGCAGTCGAAGGCGTCGCCGGCCTCCGCCCCCTCCCGATCCGCCAGCTCCCCGACGCGGACGACCGCGACGAGGCCGTGCCGAGGACCGAGACGGTGCGCGAGCGCCTGCGGAGCTGCATGGAGCAACTCGGGCTCTCGGCGGAGGAGCTGTCGGTCGCGTTCGCGAGGATCCAGCGCCTGTGCGAGGAGCTCGGGATGGAGGAGCGCGTACGAGCTCGGGTGCGGTGATCAGGTGCCGAGCGCGGCGCGGACGGCCTCCAGGATCTCCGCGTTGCCGAACGGCTTGAGGAGCGTGCGCACCGCGCCGAGCTGAACCGCGTCGCGGAGATAGTTGAGCTCGCCCGTGTGTCCGCCGCCCGACATCGCGATGATCTTCACCGAGGGCAAGTCGCGGCGGATCTCCATGATGGTCTCGATCCCTTCCTTACCGGGCATGAAGATGTCCGTGATGATGAGGTCGACGGGCGCCGCGCGCGCGAGCTGCAGCGCGGAGTCGCCGTTCGTCGCGACGCGCACCTCGTGGCCCACGTGCGTCAGCAACATCTCGAGGATCTCGCCGATCTCCGGCTCGTCATCAACGACCAGGATACGAGCCATCCCTGGCCTCCGCGTCGCCCGCCCTCAGGGCTCGACGCTCCTGCGCCGGATCTCCTCCAGCAGGGCCTCCGGCACCCGGAAGAAGGACTCGACGACGCTGGGGTCGAAGTGGCTGCCGCCGCACCGCCTGATCTCGGCCTTGGCGACGTCGAAGGGCTTGGCCTGCGAGTACGGGCGGTCGAAGGTCATCGCGTCGAACGCGTCCACGACCATGAAGATCCTGGCGCCGAGCGGGATCTCCTCGCCCTTGAGGCGGCGCGGATAGCCGCTGCCGTCCCACTTCTCGTGGTGCGCCCAGACGATCGGCACCGCGCCGCGCAGGAACGGGATCCGCTCGATCAGCGCCTTGCCGATCTCGGGGTGGCGCCGCATGATCTTCCACTCCGCGTTGGTGAGCGGCCCGGGCTTGAGCAGGATCGCGTCGGGGATCCCGATCTTGCCGATGTCGTGGAGCAGGACCCCGTGGGCGAGGTCGGGCAGATCCGCCTCGGGCACGCCGTGCTCTCGCGCGGTCGCGAGCGCGTAGCCGTGGACGCGCCGCGAGTGCGCCTCGGTGCCCACGTCGCGCGTGTCCAGGGCCGAGCCGAGCGCCTCGAGCGTCGAGCGGTATGTGTCCTGGAGCTGGCGGTAGGCGGAGGCCAGGTCGCGTGTGGCCTCGACGACCCGCTTCTCGAGGAGCTCCTGGTACTCGCGGCGCTCGATGAGGAGCTGGCGCCGCTCCAGCGCGCGCTCGGTGGCGATCAAAAGCTCGTCGATGTTGACGGGCTTCATGATGAAGTCGTGGGCGCCGAGCTTCAGGCTCGCGATCGCGGTCTTCACATCGGCAGCGCCGGTCAGCACGATCACGGCAGCGTCTCCGTCGACCGCGCGTACCTGCTGGAGGAGCTCCATGCCCGTCATGCCCGGCATCTTGAGATCGGTCACCACGAGCGGGGGCCGGCTCGCCGTGAAGACCTCTATGCCCTCGCGGCCGTCGCTGGCGAGCAGGCAGTTGTAGCCCGCCGAGATGAAGATTTGGTGAAGGACTTCGCGCACCTGACGGTCATCGTCAACAATCAGGATGTCCCGATGCGCCATGTGATGTGACTTTCTCCGCCGGTCCCGCCGCGGCGACCTGGTTCTTCCCGGCTCGCTTCGCGGCGTAGAGCGCCTCGTCGGCGGCGCGGAAGAGGTCCTCCGAGTTGGTCGCTTCGTCGTCCGGGAGGCTCGCGACGCCGAAGGATGCGGTGACGGGCTTGCCATGCGAGAACGGGCACGTGGCGACGACCTGCCGGATCCGGTCCGCGTAGAGCCGGGCGCCGGCCTTGGAGGTCTCGACGAGGAGGATCGCGAACTCGTCGCCGCCGTAGCGGGAGACGACGTTGATCCCGCGCGACTGTTTCATGAGGATCTGGGCGATCTCACGCAGGGTCTCGTCGCCGACCGCGTGGCCGAACTCGTCGTTGATGCTCTTGAACCCGTCGAGATCGAGGAGCACGACCGACACGGGGTGGTTGAAGCGCCGGAAGCGGGAGATCTCCTCCTCGAGGCGCAGGGAGAAGAAGCGCCGGTTGTAGAGCCCGGTCACGTCGTCGCGGAACGAGGTCTCCTTGAGCTTGGCGTTGGTGACCTCGAGCTCCTTGTACGCGGCGTCGAGGCGCGCGGCGAAGGTGTTGATCTCGACCGCCTGCGCCTCGATCGTGGTGAGCATGCCGGTGAACGACTTCATAAGCGCACCGACCTCGTCGGTCCGGGCGCCGGGCGCCGTGGCGTTCGGCTGCGGCGACAACAGATCCCCCATGCGGCTGACGGCCCGGCCTATGTCCCAGATGATCCAGGCGCCCCCGACCATCGCGAGCAGCGTGAAGAAGACCAGGCCCTGCAGCCCGATCAGGTGGACGCCCCGCAGCGAGCCGACGTCCGCGAAGAGGTAACGCAGCACCGCGTAGGCGAGCACGAGCACGGGGAGCAGCCCGGAGAGGCAGAGCGCCAGAAGCACCCGCCGCCGCAGTCGCCGCCCCACGACCGTCGCGTCCTGCGAGGCGTGGCTCACCATTATAAGCATTATTCTTGTTGCTGTGACACCCTGTCAATGTCAGAATTTCAAAGGGTTTTCGGGATGCCCCTGGTAGCGGACAAGAGGCTTGACTGCGTGGGGCTCTTCTGTCCCATGCCGATCCTCAAGACGCGCGAGGCCATGAAGCACCTGGCGGTGGGTCAGATCCTCGAGACGACGTCCGACGACCCGGCCTCCGAGGCGGACATGAAGAGCTGGACGGCCCGAACGGGCCACGAGCTCCTGGAGATCGACAAGAATGGCACGGTCTTCCGCTTTTTCGTCCGCAAGACCCGGTAGCGGCGGCCCCGACGCCACCGTCTCACGCGTCTACCTGGACTACGCCGGGTTCTCTCCTGTCGACCCCCGCGTCGTCGCGGTCATGCGACCGTTCCTGGAGGGAGGCGTGGGCAACCCCGGCGCGCCCCACTCCCTTGGCCTCGAGGCGCGCGCCTCGCTCGACGGCGCGCGCGCGAAGGTCGCGCGGCTCATCGGCGGCGCTCCGGCGGGGGTGATCTTCACCGCGAGCGCCACCGAGGCGAGCAACCTCGCGATCAAAGGCGTCGCGCAGCGGGCCCCGGGGCGCCACATCGTCGCCTCGGCCGTCGAGCACGTCTCGGTGATCAACGCGTGCCGCGACCTCGAGAAGCGGGGCTTCGCGGTGACGTACGTCCCGGTGGACGCGGAGGGACGCGTGGACCCCGACGCCGTGGCCCGCGCCGTGCGCGCCGAGACGGCGCTCGTCTCGCTCATGGCGGCGAACGGCGAGATCGGCACGCTCGAGCCGATCGCCGCGATCGGGAAGGTCACCCGCGCGCGCGGCGTGCCCTTCCACGTGGATGCGGTGGGCGCGGCGGGGCGCGTGCCGCTCGCGGTGGACGAGGCGCACATCGACCTGCTCACCCTCTCGTCGAACGATCTCTATGGGCCGCCGGGCGCCGGCGCCTTGTGGATGCGGCCCGAGATCAAGCTGGCGCCCCTCATCCTCGGCGGCGGCCAGGAGGGCGGCTACCGCGCGGGGACCGAGAACCTGCCCGCGATCGTCGGCATGGGCGTCGCAGCGGACCTCGCACGGCTCGAGGGACCGGCGGAGGTTGCCCGGCTCCGCGAGCTACGCGACCGGCTGCTCGCCGGGCTGCTCGAGCGGCTCCCGGAGGCGCGCCTCACGGGCGCGCGCGGCGAGAACCGGCTGCCGCACCACGCGTCCTTCGTGGTGCCCGGCGTGAAGGCGGACGGCATCCTGCTCGAGCTGGATCTCAGAGGCGTCGCGGCCTCGTCCGGCTCGGCGTGCGGCGCGCTCACGGGCGAGCCGTCGCACGTCCTCCGCGCGATCGGCTGCGACCGCGACGCGCTCGAAGGCTCCCTCTGCTTCACGCTCGGACGCTGGACGACCGCGAGCGAGATCGACGTCGTCGTCGAGACGCTGCCCGCCGTGGTCGCGCGCTTGCACCGGCTCGCGCCGCGCTGACGTGCGGCTCTTCCTGTTCGACGTCGACGGCACGCTGCTGACCGCGCGCGGCGCGGGACGGGCGGCCTTCAAGGAGGCACTCAAGCGGACCTTCGGGACCGCCGAAGGGCTCGACGCGTACGACCTCCGCGGCAAGACCGATCAGCGCGTCGTCTGGGACGTTCTGACCGCCGCCGGGGTCCCGCGTGAGGAGATCGAGGCGCGGGTCGGCGCGTGCTTCGAGGCGTATCTCGGCGAGCTCGAGACGATCCTGGGCAACGGGAGCGCGATCCAGATCATGCCCGGGATCCGCGAGCTCGTCCCCGCGCTGAGCGCGCGCCCCGATGCGGTCGTGGGCCTCCTGACCGGCAACATCGAGGCGGGCGCGCGGCTCAAGCTTCGCCCGACGGGGCTCCTCGAGCACTTCCGCGTCGGCGCGTTCGGCTCGGACCACATCGATCGCCGGTGCCTGCCGAGCATCGCCCGCGAGCGGGCGGGGCGCCTCGTCGGCCACGACTTCGACTTCGAGCGTGTGACCATCATCGGCGACACGCCCCACGATGTAGACTGCGCCCGCGCCTGCGGCGCTGTCGCCGTCGTCGTGGCCACGGGGCAGTACCCGGCCGATGAGCTGGCGGCCTGCGCGCCAGACCTCCTGTTCCGCGACTTCTCCGACGTCGCCCGCGCCCTCGCAGCGCTCACCGACGGCGGGCGAGGAAGCCAGGCCTCACCTGTCTCGGGCCCCTCACCGATCGTGCCGGGCACGCGGACCCCGCTCCAATAAACCGTGGCGCTCCTCTCCGTGTGGCTCCACCTGCTCGGCGTGGTCGCCTGGATCGGCGGGCTGATGTACCAGGCCCACGTCCTTGGCCCGGCGGCTCGGCGCGGTGCGGTGGGCGTCTTCGCAGAGGCCGCGCGGGGTGGCCGGCCGGTCGCGTGGACCGCGATCGCGGTGGTTGCCCTGACGGGGTTCTACAACGTGACGCGTCTCGGTCCCCTCGAGCGCGTGATGGAGACCGGCGCCGGGCTCCTCCTGGCCGGGAAGTTCATGCTGGTGCTCGCGGCCGTCGCGCTCGCCGCCCAGCGCGACTTCTCCCAGGTGCCGAGATTGCGTCGCGCGCTGGCCGAGGGCCAGGACCCGGCGCCTCCCCTCAGGACGATCGCGTGGCTCGACCGCCTCGTGCTGCTGCTCGCGGTCGCGATCGTCTACCTGGGCGTGGCGGTGTCGCGCGCCTGAACGCGAGCCGCGGGCTCAGGCCAGCGGTCGCGCGCGAGGATGTTGCACTGGGCGGCGAGGGGCGGGGCTCCTCAGAGGCCGGTGATCTTGATGCCGGCGTTCTTGAGCCCGTAGCGGCGGTTGATCGTCGCGAGGATCGCCGTGACCCCCTCCAGCAGCGCCGCGTTCGAGAGCGGCCCGACGTCGACGGGCCGGAGCCCCATCGAGCGCCCGAGCTCGGCGACCGTGTCCTTCGCCGCCTGATCGCCGCAGAGGAGGAGGTCGCAGTCGATCGGCTGGTCGGTCTCGGCAAGCTCGTGGGCGGCAATGTGATGGAACGCGGCGACCACCTTCGCGCCGGGCAGAAGCGCCTGAGCCTCTTCGGCGGATGACCCCGCCGGCGGCGGCGTGTAGAGGCGAGGGCCGCCGAAGGACAGGGCCACCACGGTGCTGATCACGACCTTGTCGCGACAGGCGGCGCTCACCTCGGGAAGCGTGGTCGCGAGCCCCGGGGCCGGCAGCGCCAGCACGACGACGGTGCCGAGCTTCGCCGCCTCGGCGTTCGACTCGCCCATGATCGGCATCTTCCGGGTGATCTCGCGCAGCTCGGCCGCCTTCGCCTTCGCGCGCTCGCGGTCGCGGGAGCCGATGATGATCGAGTGACCCGCGAGCGCCCAGCGTCGGGCAAGCCCCGCACCCTCCCTGCCCGTGCCGCCCAGGATCGCGATGTTCACGTGCTTTCCCTACCGAAAGAGATCCCGCGCCGGGTCGCGCAAGAGCGGCTTTGAGCCCTCCTCGCTCGGCATCAGCGGCGCGCCCCGCACGATCGCCGCCGGGATCCGGTCGAGCTTGCCCATGACGGGCTCCGCCGCGGCGGCCAGCTCGTCGGCAACCGCGAGGATCGTCGCCTGGAGGGGCCGGCCTGCGGGATCGCGCTCACCGAGGTAGCTCCGGAGGGGCGCCAGGCCGGCGACCCCGATCGCGACGTTCGTGAGCCCCTCGCGCCACGGGCGCCCGAAGGTGTCGGCGACGATCACGCAGACATCGGCGCCGGTGAGGGTGCGGATCCGATCGCGCAGCGCGCGCGCTGCGCCGTCCGGATCCTCGGGGAGGAGCGCGACGCAATCGATATCCACATTGGACTGGTCGACGCCGGCGTTGGCGCAGACCCAGCCATGGTGCGTCTCGGTGATGAGGACGCCCTGGTCCATGCGCACGACGCGGCGCGACTCGCGCAGGATGATCTCCACGAGGCGCGGGTCGCGCCCGAGCCCCGCCGCCATGGCGAGGGCGACCGGCGAGGGCGTGACGTCGGCGAGCCGCACGATGCGGCCCTCCGCCTTGGAGACGATCTTCTGGCCGACGACGAGGAGGTCGCCTCCGGCGAACGGCGTGGACTGGCGTGCCGTTGCCTCGACGAGGAGGCGCGCGATGTCGTCACCCGGCCTCACCTCGGGGATGCCCTCGATACCGATCACCTCGTAGCGCGGCGGCGAAGGGACGGAGCTCACGGTGGCCGCAGCCTCGCGGACCTCGCGCCGACGGACGCCCACGCGCGGACGACGCGGGCGCTCTCGGTGGTACCGCCCGCGGTCGCGAGCGCCGCGACATCTTCTGGCGCGTCCACGTCGAGGGCGAGGCCGGGGAGGACCGTGACCCGCGGTTCGAGGCCGAGGGCGCGCGCCGCCGCGAGGTGGTTCTGGAACGAGGGCTCGCCGAACTTGAGCGGCATCGTGTCGGGAGGCGTGAGCGCCACGCCGTTCGTGCCGAACCCGGAGCGCGAGGGGGCAAACGCGGGCGCGCCGTCCGCCACCGCGGCGGCGAGCGCACGAATCTCGTCGGCGGTCACGCAGGGCACGTCGCCCGGCACGGTAAGGAAGACGCGTGCGCCCCGTCGCGCGGCCTCGGCCTGGGCGAACGCGACGGCCGAGGTGTGACTCGAGTTCTCCACCGGGCCGAGCGAGGCTAGCGGCTCGGCGCCGAAGGCCGCGGCGAGTCCGACAACCTCGGGGTCGCGCGTGACGACCCAGACGCCGTCGAGGCGCGCGGCGCGGAGGGCGGCCAAGACGTCGCTCAGCATCGCCCGAGCGAGCTCGCGGCGCTCCGTGGGCTCGAGCGCGGGGACGAGGCGCTGCTTGGCGTTGACGAGGTCCTTGACGGGGACCGCGCACACGATCATGCGGCCAGCATCAACTGCGCCAGGGCGATCTCCCGATCACGATCGGTCATGAGGATGTCGGCGAGCACTGGCCTGACGCCCAGGCGCTCGAGCTCGGGGACGCGCGCCGCGTCACTCCGATCGATGACGAGCGTCCCGAGCCATGGCGCGTATGCCGCGGCAACTCCTACGGGGGAGACGGGCAGCCCGCGGGCGCGCATGAGCTCGCCGGCCGGGCCGCTCACGGCGGCGCCGCCCACGATCGGGCTCACCGCGACGACGCGGCTGCGCACCGCGGCGAGCGCCTGCGCCATGCCGGGGACGGCGAGCACCGGGCCGACCGACGTCACAGGGTTCGACGGGCAGACGACGACCAGATCGGCCTCGCGGATCGCCTCGAGCACGCCGGGAGCCGGACGGCTCGCGGCGGCGCCGGCGTACTCGACGTCGAGGACCCGAACCTGGGCCTTCTCGCGCACGAAGTATTCCTGGAACGAGAGCCAGCCGTCGGGCGTCCGGACGCGCGTGCGCACCGGGTCGTCGCTCATGGGGAGGATGCGCGCCGCGACGCCCAGGCGCCGGCACAGCTCCGCCGTCACCGCGGAGAGCGGCGTCCCGTCGCCGAGCGCGCGCGTCCGATAGAGATGCGTTGCGAGGTCACGGTCGCCCAGGTTGAACCACGTCTCGGCGCCGAGGTCCCCCATCGCCTCGAGGCACCGGAACGTGTCGTCCGCGACGCCCCAGCCGCGCATCGCGTCGAGCCGGCCCGCGAGCGCGTACATCACGGTGTCGAGGTCGGGAGAGACGTGGAGGCCCCAGATCTCGGTGTCGTCGCCGGTGTTGCCGATGATGGTGAGCTCGTGCCGGGGGCGCGCCGAGGCGAGGCCACGCAGGAGCTTCGCAGCGCCCGTGCCGCCCGCGAGCGCGGTCACGCGCATCTCAGGCCGGCGTCACTTCGCGCAGCGTCCAGAGGGCGCTCCCGCCGCGCCACGCGTAGAGCCCGACGCCCGCCGGGCGCGCGAGGCCGGCGGGCAGCGTGCTCTCCGGCACCGGGATGAAGCCGTAGCGGACCCACACGCGATCGAGGCCCTGCGGGCGGGCGAACACGGTTGCGATTCCGGACGCCGTCGCGTGGTCGAGCGCCGCCGCCACGAGCTGGGCCGCGATCTCGAGCTGCTCGGTTTCCGCGATCACGACCGGTCCGTGCAGCATCGCGTCGCTCAGGTTGCGCCCGGCCACGAGCGCGCCGATCAGGCGCTCGGTGCCGCTCGCCGCCGCGAACGCTCCCCAGGCCAAAAAGATCGCGCCCGCCTCGGGCCAGGGCAGGGCCGCGAACTCGAACAGGGGACGCGCGTCGCCGGCGTCCGGCAGGGGGCGATAGCCGATCCCCTGCCAGACCCGCGGGACCGTCGCCGAAGCGAGCGAGGGAGTGGGGGCACGCCCGCCCCCGGAGTGGGAAGAAGCCGCGAGCTGCGACTTTGCCCGGGTCCTACTTCTTCCCAAGCACCGCGTCCTTCAGGCTCTTGGTGATGCGGAACTTGCAGACGCGCTTCGCCGGAATCTTGAGGGGCTCGCCCGTCTGGGGATTCCGTCCGATCCGTGCCTTGCGGTTGGCGAGGACGAGCTTGCCGAACCCCGGCACCACGAATCCGTTCTTGGCCTCCTTGCACGCGAGCGCGAGCAGTTCGTCGAGAATGTCCCCGATCTGCTTCTTCGACAGGCTCGTCTTCTGGCCAAGGTACCCCAGGGTCGCGGATTTCGTCATCATCTTCGCCACGGGCAGCCTCCTCTGGAACGGATGTGGGTGAACGCGAAGTGCATTAATACCACAGCGCGCCGCGCACGGCTACCTGCGTGTGTAACGGAACTCGCCCGACGCGATCAAGCGACGGTACGAGCCGAAGCGCGCCTCCGCGTCGGCGATCCGGTCGAGCGGCGATTCGGGGTCGTCGCCGTCCCTGTAGGTCCGTACGATCGCGTAGAGCGTGTCGCGCTGCGCGGGGATCCGCCCCGCGTCGCGGACGAGGCGCCGGAGCTCGGCAGGCCCGACGAGCTGCCCGTACTGCGCGCCGGCGGCGGTCGAGATCGACTCGTTGATCAGCGTTCCACCGAGGTCGTTGGCGCCGGCATCGAGCAAGAGCTGGGCGAGCTTCGGCCCCTCCTTCACCCACGACGACTGGATGTTTCGCAGCGTCGCGCCCAGCATCAGGCGCGCCAGCGCGTGCATCTTGACGACCTCGACGCCCGTGGCGCCGGGCCGCACGCCATCGACGAGGCCTTTGGCGTACATCGGCGCCTCCGAGTGGATCAGCGAGAGCGGGACGAATTCGGTGAAGCCCCCGGTGTCCTTCTGGATCGCGCGCAACAGCGCCATGTGGCGGATCCAGTGCGCGGGCGTCTCGACGTGGCCGTACATGATCGTGGAGGTCGTGCGGATGCCGAGCGTGTGGGCGGTCGTGACGACCTCGACCCACTGGTCGACGGTGATCCGGCCGCGCGAGATCCGGTCGCGGATCTCCTGGTCGAGGATCTCGGCCGACGTCCCGGGAAGTGTCCCGAGCCCCGCCGCCTTCAGCTCGGCGAGGTACTCCTTGATCGGGAGCCCCGACCTCACCGACCCATACAGGACTTCCTCGGGGGAGAAGGCGTGCATATGGATCCCGGGTAGAGCGCGCTTGATCGCACGCGTGAGGTCGATGTAGTAGTGCCCGTCGAGCTTCGGCGGCAGCCCCGCCTGGATACAGACCTCGGTCGCCCCGAGCTCCCATGCCTCCCGCGCACGTCGGACGACCTCGTCGACGGGCAGGAGGTAGCCTTCTTCCTCGCGGTGGTCGCGGCTGAACGCGCAGAAGCCACAGTGCTTGATGCAGACGTTCGTGAAGTTGATGTTGCGGTTGACGACGTAGGTCACGACGTCGCCCACCTGCCGGCGGCGCATCTCGTCGGCGACGAGCGTGATCGCGTGCAGGTCGCGGCCAGCCGCGCCGGTGAGCGCGATGCCGTCGTCGACGGAGAGCTCGTGGCCGTCGAGGACGCCGGCGAGGATGCGGCGGATGTCACGCGACGCCGAGTCGAGGGTCGCGGAGAGGCTACCAGCGGCGCCAGTGCTCATGGGATTCCTTCACGCGGCCGTCGCCGTCGACGAGCGACGCCACGCGCGGGCGCAGCGCCTCGTCCAGGAACTCCGCGCGCATCGCGAACTCGGGATAGATCGCGAGGCGCTCGCGGAGGACGAAGCCCATGCCCTCGGTGGCGCGGCGCAGCTCCGTGATCAGCGGCCACGGCTTCTCGGGGTTGATGTGGTCGGGCGTGAGCGGCGAGATGCCGCCCCAGTCGTTGAGCCCCGCGGCGAGGAGGCGGGGGTAGATCCGCGGCGAGAGGTTCGGCGGCGCCTGGATGTTCACGTCGGGTCCGAGCAGGAGCCGGCCGACGGCGATCGCGCGGAGCAAGTCCCCGAGCGGCGGCTCGGGGTGGTGCCGCATCGGAATGCGCGGCTTCGCGCGGAAGTTCTGGATGATGACTTCCTGGAGGTGACCGTACCGCTCCTGAAGGTCGCGAATCGCCGCGAGCGCGTCCACCCGCTCGCGCGGTGTCTCACCGATGCCGATGAGAATGCCTGTCGTGAACGGGATCGAGAGCTTGCCCGCGAGCGCGATCGTGCGCAGGCGCCGCGTCGGCACCTTGTCGGGGGCACGGTCGTGCGCCAGGCCAGGGCGGAGTAGCCGCTCCGAGACAGTCTCGAGCATCAGGCCCATGCTCACGGTGACCTCCCGGAGCGCGGCGAGGTCGCGCTCGGCCATGACGCCTGGATTGGCGTGGGGCAGGAGCGACGACTCTCGGAGCGTGAGCTCGCAGACCGCGCGGAGGTAGCCGAGCGTGGTCCGGTGGCCGTAGCGGCGCAGGAACGCGCGGTGGACGGGAAAAGCCGCCTCGGGCTTGTCGCCGAGCGAGAAGAGGGCCTCTTTCGCACCGAGACGCGCGCCCGCCTGAGCGAGCGCGACCACCTCTTCGGGCGTCATCGTGTGGGCGCCGGGCTCGCCGGGATCGCGGCGGAAGGTGCAGTAGCCACAGTAGTCTCGGCAGAGGGTCGTCAGGGGCACGAAGACCTTGGCCGAGAAGGTGACGACGCGTCCCCGGCCGCGGTCGCGCACCTCAGACGCGCGTGCCAGCAAATCGCCCAGCGCCGCGTCGGGAGCCTCGATCAGCGCGCACGCCTCGGCGTGTGAGATCACTGTCGCGGGGATCGCGAGGCCTCCTTGGACCGTGGGTGGCCTGCCAGAGTTGCGTTCTTGAGCGCCGGCCGCACGTCGTGGGCGAAGCGCTCCATGTTGGCCAGCACTGCCTTGATGTCGGGCACCGTCGGGTCGAAGACGAAGTGTGTGACACCGAGGGCGACGTACTGCTTGAGGTCGGCGGCGACCTCGGCCCCTGTGCCCTGGAGCAGCGGCCGGTCGCCTGCCGCCGCTTTGGCGCGTTTGCTCCGCACCTCCATCGGCGCGCGGAGCGTGAGCGCGACCGATTTCGGGTCACGCCCGGCGCGCTGGGCCCACGCGTGGATCTGCTTCACCTTCTGCGCGTACTCGTCGGGCCGCAGCATCGCGGGCGGCCGGAGGCCGATCGGGTGCCACGCGTCGCCAAGGGTGCCGGCGCGCTTGAGCGCGGCGTCGGTGTGACCGCCGATCCAGATCGGGATCCCGCCGCGCTGCGCGGGCTTCGGCAGCGCGTGGACGTTGCGGACCCGGTAGTGCTTGCCCTCGAACGTGACGGGATCGGCGGTCCAGGTCGCGCGCATGAGTTTGAGGTACTCGTCGGTCACTGCGCCGCGGTTCTCGAAGGCCGGGGTCGCGAGCGCCTCGAACTCCTCGCGGAGCCAGCCGACGCCCGCGCCGAGGATGACGCGCCCGCCCGAGAGCTGGTCGATCGTCGCGAGCGTCTTGGCCGCGACCAGCGGGTTGCGGTAGGGGACGACCAGGACGCTCGTCCCGAGGCGGACCCGCTTCGTCGCGTGGGCGAGATAGCCGAGCGTCGCGAGCGGCTCGAGGTAATCCTGCGCGGCGCCGCCGGCGAGCTGCCCCGTCGTCGAGTACGGGTACACCGAGCGCGCCATCGACGCGGGGAGCACCACGTGGTCGGTGACGAAGACCGAGTCGTAGCGGAGTGTGTCCGCCTGGGTCGCCATCCCGAGCACGATGTCGGGCTTGGCGAGCGGGCCGCGCCCGGGAAGTGCGAAGCCAAACTCCACGACAACCTCCGGGAAAAGTGCACGCCTCGATCGGGACGGCGCCTATGGTATCACTAAGCCCTGTGCAATTCTTCGACGCGCCGGCGGTCTCCGCGGCGCGCGTCTAGCCTGTTGACACCGAGCAAGAGCTGTGCGGAGGTGAGCCGCGTGACGCCGGAGAAGTTCGCCCAGAGGATCGACGAGTGGGCCCGCGGGACGATGGTCGAAGCGCACGGCGCCCGGTTCCTCCTGGCCGGGCCCCGCCCGGAGCCCGGTCAACCAGTTCCGGAACACCAGGGTGGGACGTTGACAGCCGAGGCCGAGATCGTGCATCGTGGTCGTACCACTCTTGCCGTCGAGGTGACGGTCCTCGACGAGCACAGCGACTGATCGCAACGCTCATGACGACTCTGTTGGCACCGGCGGCCCCGCCGGCAACCGCGCCCGCCGGCCGCCCTGGTCGGTAGGACAGAGGGGGGCATGCGGCTCGGGACCAAGATCTTCCTGACGTCGGCGCTCGTGATCGTCGTGCTCGCGGGCGTCGGCGTCCTGAGCCTCCGCGCGGTGGGCCGTCTCGTGTCCGCCAACCGGGAGATCGCGACCCGCACGATCCCCGCACTGCGCCTCACCGCGTCCGCCCGCGAGGCGATTCCGCCGCTTGTGCGGCTCGAGGCGCGGGTGGTGGTGCTGGGCGACGCGCGCTACGCGACGGCGTGGACCGAGCGGGCGGCGCGGGTTGCCGACGATCTCGAGCGCCTGGCCGAGTTCCCGCTGAACCAGTCGGAGGCGGTGCACTTCAACGCGGCGCGCGCCGCGTTCGAGGGGTACCGCCGCATCGTCGCCGAAGAGCAGGCGCTCATCCGGCGTGGCGACCGCGTGCGCGCCCTGCGTCTGAGCAATGGCGACGCCCGGACCGTCGCCGAGCAGCTCCAGGAGAGCCTGGACGAGCTGATGGCGGCGACGCACGCGCGGGTCCTCACGGCGCAGGCCGAGGCCGCGCGCCTCGAGGTGCGCACGTGGGCCGCGGTCCTGGTCGCGCTGGGCGCGGCGGTCGGCCTGGCGCTGCTCGGCACGGCCGTCATCGCCCAGCGGATGACTCGTTCCCTCGATTTGCTGTCCTCGGCGACGGCCGAGGTGGCCGCGGGCGCGTTCCACGAGCCCATCGTGGTCGAGAGCCGCGACGAGATCGCGGCCCTCGCGCGGTCGTTCAACTCGATGGCAAGCCAGCTGCGCGAGGTGGAGGAGATGAAGACGGAGTTCTTCGCGACCGTCTCGCACGAGCTCCGGTCGCCGCTCACGTCGATCCGTGGCGCCGCCGACCTCGTGCACGAGGGCATCCCCGGCCCGCTCACCCCGAGGCAGGCCCGCCTCATTGACATCATCTCGCAGAGCTCCGAGCGCCTGCTCGGGCTCGTCAACGAGATCCTCGAGATGTCGCGCCTCCGCGCCGGGCAGGTGGTGCTCGACCGGAGGGCGCTCGACCTCGCGTGGCTCGTGGACCGCGCCGTCGAGGAGCTTCACCCCCGGGCCGAGGAGGCAGGCGTCGCGCTCGAGCGCGAGCACTTCGGGTCGAACTTCGCGTACCTCGGCGACGAGGATCGGCTCCACCAGCTGATCGTCAACCTCGGCGCCAACGCGATCCGCTTCACGCCGCGCCGCGGGCGCGTCATCGTGCGGCTGATCGACACGGGTCCGGAGATCGAGCTCCAGGTCGAGGACACGGGCGTGGGCATCCCCGCGGATGCGCTGCCGCACATCTTCGACCCTTACCGCCAGGCGCACCACGACCGGGGTGGCACGGGCCTGGGCCTGGCGATCGTGCGCGGCATCGCGGACGCCCACGGAGGTCGCGTGACCGCCGAGTCGCAGGAAGGGAAGGGGAGCCGCTTCACCGTGCTCCTGCCGCGCTCTTGAGGACGATCGCGGTCGCCACGCTCGTGATCCTCCTCGCCGGCGGCTGCGCGTCCTTGCCCCCATGGCCGTTGTGGCGTTCGGCGGAGCTCGCGAAGGCCGACCGCCTCGCTCAGCAGGGCGACTACGCCGCGGCGGTGGCGGCGTACGACACGTATCTCGCGAAGGGCGGCGACGGCGCCGAGGCGGGGCGCGCCCGGATGAGCCGGGACACGCTGGCGTCGATCCTCGCCCTCCAGCGGGAGATCGCGCGGCTCCGCGAGGACCTCGCCAAGCGTGAGGCCGACCTCGAGCGGCTGAAGCAGATCGACCTTCGTCTGGAGCGCGGCGGAAAGAAGCAGTGAGGCCCTCGCTCCAGTGACCCGGAAGGTCCTCGTGGTGGACGACGATGCGGCGATCCTCGAGGTGCTCGCGATGCGGCTCGGGGCGATGGGCTTCGACGTCACCGCCGTGGGCGAGCCGCGCCGCGCGCTCGATGCCGCCGCGGCGCAGCGGTTCGACCTGGCGCTCATCGACCTGCGCATGGAGCCGATGGATGGCGTTCAGCTCATGGAGGCGCTCCACGCGCACCAGCGCCGGCTGCCGGTGCTCATCATGACCGCCCACGGCACGATCGACACGGCCGTGCAGGCGGTCCGGCGCGGCGCCTTCGACTACCTGACGAAGCCTTTCGTGTCAGACGAGCTCCGCACGAAGATCGAGCGCGCGCTCACCACGCGCCGCTGGGCGCGCGACCGCGAGCGGCTGCTGACCGTGGGTCAGACGCTCGCCTCGTCCGGGATCATGGAGCGCGTGCTCGACGCGGTCGCCCAGGCCACGGTCGAGGCGACCGAGGCGGAGCGCTGCGTCGTCTTCCAGCTCGAGCGTGGGCGCCTCGTGCCGATGGCGAGCGCCGGCTCACCGCCGCCGTCGTGGAAGGCGCTCGAGGCCGCCGCGACCGACGCGATGGACAAGGGGGTGCCGATCATCCGCCCGGCGGGCGGCGACGGCGAGGCGGGCACGATCGTCGCGGCGCCGCTCGTCGTTCAGCGCGGGCCGACGGGAGCGCTCGTCATCGAGACGCCGACGCGCGTCGAGCCCACCGAGGACGATCTCGAGCTGCTGACGCTCTTCTCGTCGCAAGCGGCGATCGCGGTCCGCAACACCCACGAGCTGGAGCGCTTGAGGAGTGGTGCGCTCGCGGCGCTCGGGCGGATGGCGACGCAGGTCGCCCACGAGATCAAGAATCCGCTCGCGGGCCTGCGCCTCTATGCCCGCCACCTCGGGCAGCGGCTCAGCCGCGCGGGGGACGCGGAGGGCCAGGAGCTCGCCGGGAAGATCGCGGCCGGCGTGGACCATCTCGCCGACGTCGTCGCCGAGATCACCGCCTTCGGGCGCCCGCCCGAGCTCCACCGCGCGCCGACGAATGTCCAGGCGCTCCTCGACGAGTGCCTCGAGCTCGCCGCCGCGCGCTTCGACGCGACCGCGATCAAGGTGGTCCGCGAGTGGGATCCGGCGTGCCCCGAGGCGCTCCTGCTGGACGCGCGGGAGCTCCGGAAGGCCTTTCTCAACCTCATCGTCAACGCCTTCGAGGCCCTGGGCGGCTCGGGCCGCCTCGCCCTCACGACCTCCTACGCGGCCGATGCCGGCACGCTCACGGTGATGATCGAGGACACCGGCGTGGGCATGAGCGAGGAGACGATGTCGCGGGCGTTCGACCTCTTCTACACGACCAAGCCGGACGGGACCGGGCTTGGCATGTCGATCGCGCGCTCGGTCGTGCACCTCCACGGCGGCGAGCTCGGCGTCCAGAGCTGGCTCGGGCACGGCACGCGCGTGCAGGTGCGGCTGCCGGTGGTGGCGCCGTGAAGACCAACAGCAGCGCGGTCCTCGTCGTCGACGACGAGACGACGATCGCCGACGGGCTCCGGCTCACGCTCGAGAGCGAGGGCTATACGGTGCGCACGGCCGGGGGCGTGCGCGACGCGCTCGCCGCCTTCGGCCAGTACGAGCCCCACGCCGCGATCGTGGACCTGATGCTCCCGGACGGCGACGGCCTCAACCTGACGCGGGAGCTCCGACGACGCGACCCCTCGATCCAGGTGATCGTGATCACCGCGTACGGATCGGTGCGCAAGGCCATGGAGGCGACGAAGGGTGCCGGGGCGTTCCATGTCCTCGAAAAGCCGTTCGACCCCGACGAGCTCCTCGGGCTCATGCGGAGCGCCCTCGACCACCGGCAGCTCGTCGTCGAGAACACCGACCTCCGGCGCCGCCTGGCCGACCGCGCCGCCGACAGCGAGATCCTCGGACAGGCCCCCGGGATCCAGCGTGTTCTGGAGACGGTCGCGGCCGTTGCGGACGCCGACGCCAACGTGCTGATCATCGGCGAGAGCGGGACCGGCAAGGAGCTCGTCGCCGACGCGCTCCACGAGCGGAGCCGGCGGCGCGGCGGGCCGTGGGTGAAGATCAACTGTGCCGCACTGCCCAAGGACCTCATCGAGTCGGAGCTGTTCGGCCATACCCGCGGCTCCTTCACGGGCGCCACCAACGACAAAACCGGTCTTCTCGAGGAGGCGGACGGGGGCTCGCTCCTCCTCGACGAGATCACGGAGATGCCGCCGGAGCTCCAGGCGAAGCTCCTCCGCGTGCTCGAGGAGCGCGCGGTGCGCCGGGTCGGCGCCGCCAAGGCCGTCCCGGTGGATTTCCGCCTCATCTCGTCGACCAACCGGAGCCCCGAGGTCGCCCTGCGTGAGGGGAGGCTGCGTCAGGACCTGTTCTTCCGGATCAACACCGTCTCGATCGATGTCCCCCCGCTGCGCGAGCGCCGCGAGGACATCCCGCTCCTCGTCCGCGCGTTCCTCGAGCGCTACCGCGCCAAGCACGGCCGCGACGTCGAGGGGATCGAGCCGGAGGCGTACCGGAGGCTGCTCGCCTACGCATGGCCGGGCAACGTCCGTGAGCTCCAGAATGCGCTCGAGCGCGCGGTGCTCGTGACCCGCGGGCCGCAGATCGCGCTCGATGACCTCCCCGAGCCTCTCCAGCGCGCTGACGCCGAGCCCGGCGCGGCCGCGGCAGTCGCGCCCTCGGAGGTACCCGTCGGCTCGCTCGAGGAGATCGAGCGCGTGTCGATCCTGCGTGCCCTCGAGATGACGAAGTGGAACAAGCAGGCGGCGGCGGCGGCGCTCGGGCTGAGGCGGCCGACGCTCTACTCCAAGATGCGCAAGCACGGCATCCCGCAGCGCCGGCCGTAGGCCGGCTCCCCACCGCCCGAAACGCGGGCACTTTCCCGACTCGTGCCCATTTCGTAGGCAAGCGGGCGGCGTCCCGCACCCGTCGGCGTCGTCGAATCGCCTGATTTCTCGTGCGTTTGTCGCGGGCACCCCTGGGGCACGGCGGTTGCTAGCCACGCGCCCAGGAGGATCCGTGATGAAAAAGATCGAGGCGATTATCAAGCCGTTCAAGTTGGACGACGTCAAGGAGGCGCTCACCTCCATCGGGGTGATCGGGATGACCGTGTCGGAGGTGCGCGGCTTCGGCCGGCAGAAGGGCCACACCGAGCTCTACCGCGGCGGCGAGTACACGGTCGACTTCCTTCCCAAGATCAAGATCGAGGTCGTCGTTCCGGACCACCTCGTGGACAAGGTCGCCGAAGTGATCGCCGGCGCGGCCAAGACCGGCAACATCGGCGACGGCAAGATCTTCGTCAATCCGGTCCAGACGGCGGTGCGCATCCGCACGGGCGAGCGCGACGAGAGCGCGCTCTAGTCCACCCACAAGGAGGCTCATGTGAAGCGATTCAGTCTCGCACTGGCAATGGTGCTGGTTCTGAGTGCCACGGCGAGTGTGGCGTGGGCTCAGCAGCCCGCCGGCCCCGCGGTGTCGAAGATCGACAAGGGCGACACCGCGTGGATGCTGACCTCCTCCGCGCTGGTCCTCCTGATGACGGCGCCGGGGCTCGCGCTGTTCTACGGGGGAATGGTGAGGCAGAAGAACGCGCTGGCGACGCTCATGCAGAGCTTCATCATCCTGGCCGTCATCTCGATCCAGTGGATCCTCTGGGGCTACACGCTGGCGTTCGGCCCCGACAAGGGCGGGATCATCGGAGGGCTCGAGTGGTTCGGGCTGCGCGGCGTCGGTGTCGAGCCCTTCGACGCGTACTCGAAGACGATCCCTCACCAGGTGTTCATGCTCTTCCAGATGATGTTCGCCGTCATCACGCCGGCGCTCATCACGGGCGCGTTCGCCGAGCGGAAGAAGTTCTCGGCGTTCCTGCTCTTCACGGTGCTCTGGGCGACGTTCGTCTACGACCCGCTGGCCCACTGGGTCTGGGGCGACGGGGGCTGGCTCAAGAAGCTCGGCGCGCTCGATTTCGCCGGGGGGACGGTCGTCCACATCTCGTCGGGCATGTCGGCGCTGGTCTGCGCGGTGCTGATCGGCAGGCGCAAGGGTTACGGCCACCACCCGATGCAGCCCCACAACCTGCCGATGACGGTCATGGGCGCGTCGCTCCTGTGGTTCGGTTGGTTCGGCTTCAACGCGGGCAGCGCGCTCGAGGCCAATGGGCTCGCGGTGAGCGCGTTCACCGCGACCAACACGGGCGCGGCGGCCGCGGCGCTGGGCTGGATGTTCACCGAGTGGATGAGCCGGGGTAAGCCCACTGTGCTGGGCGCGGCGTCGGGCGCCGTCGCGGGGCTCGTCGCGATCACGCCCGCCTCGGGCTTCGTCGGCCCGATCTCGTCACTGATCATCGGCGCCGTCGCGGGCGCGGTGTGCTACACGGCGTGCAACCTCAAGGGGAAGTTGGGCTACGACGACTCGCTGGACGTCGTCGGCGTGCACGCGGTGGGCGGAACCTGGGGAGCGCTGGCCACGGGGCTCTTCGCCTCCAAGGCGATCAACGAAGGCGGCGACAACGGGCTCTTCTTCGGCAACCCGGGTCAGGTCTGGATCCAGGTCGTCGCCGTCCTGGCGACGTACGTGCTCGCGGTCGTGGGGACCGCGATCATCTTGAAAGTCGTCGACGCTCTGGTCGGGCTCCGGGTGTCCGAAGAGGACGAGGTGGCCGGGCTCGACCTCTCTCAGCACTCCGAGACGGCGTACGCCGTCGGCGGCGGGTTGGGCGAGTTCGGCGGGTCGGGCGCGGCCTTCGGCGAGGCGCGGCCGCGCGTGGCCCACTGAGTCCGGTGTCCACCATGCCGAGGCGCTTGATTCGGCCGAGGAGTTCCCTTAAGGTAATCACGCCACTCCATCACCCACTGAGAAGAAGGAGTTCCGCATGACCGCGAAGGACGTGCTCAAGCTGGCCAAGGAGAAGGGCGCCAAGATTGTCGATCTCCGGTTCATCGACCTGCCGGGTCTTTGGCAGCACTTCTCGATCCCGGTCTCCGAGTTGAACGAGGACATCTTCGAAGAAGGGCTCGGCTTCGACGGTTCCTCGATCCGAGGATTCCAGACGATCGACGAATCGGACATGCTCCTGATACCCGACCCGTCGACCGCCGCCATGGATCCGTTCACCGCCGTGCCCACGCTCGTCCTCATCTGCAACGTGAAGGACCCGGTCACGGGCAAGTGGTACACGCGCGACCCGCGCTACGTCGCCCAGAAGGCCGAGGCGCACCTCAAGAAGACGGGTCTCGCCGACACCGTCTACATCGGTCCCGAGCTGGAGTTCTTCTTCTTCGACTCGATCCGCTTCGACCAGACCTACAACTGTGGCTACTACTTCATCGACTCGGAGGCGGGTTTCTGGAACTCAGGTAAGGAGGGGACGCCCGAGCAGCCGAACCTCGGTTACAAGCCGCGCTACAAGCAGGGCTACTTCCCGGTGCCCCCGATGGACAAGTTCCAGGACATCCGCTCGGATATGGTCCTGGCGCTCGAGTCCGTCGGCGTCCGCATCGAGGTCCACCACCACGAGGTGGCGACCGCCGGGCAGACCGAGGTCGACATGCGCTTCGACACGCTGACCAAGATGGCCGACAAAGTCATGTGGTACAAGTATTGCGCCAAGAACACGGCGCGGAAGTGGGGCAAGACGGCGACGTTCATGCCGAAGCCGCTCTTCCAGGACAACGGCTCGGGCATGCACACCCACCAGTCGCTCTGGAAGAACGGCAAGAACATCTTCTTCGAGCGCGGCGGCTATGCCGACGTCTCGAAGACCTGCCTCTATTACATCGGTGGGATCCTCAAGCACGCGCCGGCGCTTTGCGCGATCATCGCGCCGACGACCAACTCCTATCGCCGACTCGTGCCGGGTTACGAGGCGCCGATCAACCTCGCGTACAGCCAGCGCAACCGCTCGGCGTGCGTGCGCATCCCGGTGTACTCGAAGTCGGAAGGGGCCAAGCGCATCGAGTTCCGGACGCCCGACAACACGTGCAACCCGTATCTGTCCTTCGCGGCGTGCCTCATGGCGGGGCTCGACGGCGTCGCGAACAAGATCGATCCGGGCAAGCCGGTCGACAAAGACCTCTACGAGCTGCCGTCGGCCGAGGCGAAGAAGATCAAGCAGCTCCCCGGCGACCTGAGCATCGTGCTCGACAACCTCGAGCAGTCCCACGACTGGCTGCTGAAGGGCGACGTCTTCACACCGGACGTGATCGAGACGTGGATCGAGTACAAACGGAAGAACGAGTTGGACGCCGTGCGGCTCCGCCCACATCCGTGGGAGTACGCGCTCTACTTCGATATTTAGTGTAGCCGACGGGCACGCGCGACAGGGATCGCGGGACCACGCGGCACGCGTCCGCTGACCCGTTGCGGCTGGGCTCCATCTAGGGGCGCGGGGTCCGTTGCCGGTTCGCGGGAACGGGTCCCTTCGATCCCTGTCGCACGCGCCCGCCGGCTCCCCGCTGCCCGGCGCCCGCCGCTTTAATAGGCACTGGCCGTGTCCGTTGCCGGGAGGCGAGGCAACACGCGGCCCCCCCGCTTCGGCTAAGTTACTGATCTTGCTCCTGGCACCCCTCTGGCATCGCCCTTGCCAGACGCAGCCGGTATGGCTCGAGCCCCGCGCTGGCGCGTGGCGATTCTCGACGACCACGAGCCCTCCCGCGCTGCCCTTCGCGGCGCGATCGCGGCCGCCGGCGGCGAGGTCGCCGGCGAGGCGTCGCGGTGTGCCGACGCGGACGCGCTGATCAAGCGCGCGATCCCCGACGTCGCGATCTTCGCCGTGGGCCTGCCCGACGGCGACGGCATCGAGGCGGCCGCGCACGTCAGCGCGACGACCGACTGTCCGGTTGTGCTCTTCACGAGCCGCACCGGCGACGACTTCGTCGAGCGCGCGCGGAAGGCGGGCGTGATGGCCTATCTGCTGAAGCCCCTGCGCCCGGCAGAGCTCGCACCTGCGCTCGACGTCGCCATCGCGCGGTTCAAGGAGGCCCGCCAGCTGAGGCAGACGCTCGAAGGGCGGAAGGTCATCGAGCGCGCGAAGGGCTCGCTCATGGCGCGCTTCGGGCTCACCGAAGAGGACGCATTCCGCCGGCTGCGTCGTGCGGCGATGGACAGCCGCAAGCCGATGGTGGAGATCGCCAAGGCGTTGCTCGTGTCGGAGTCAGTCACGCGCGATGTGCCTGCGGAATAGGCAGACCGTTCAGAGCCCATCGAGATAACTCCCCGAATTTTCTGACGCCGGCTTCGGTACAGGCCTTGCTACCAAGCGCCGGTCGAGTGGACAACGACGTCCCTCGTGAGCGCGGCAGGGGCGCCGCGCAGACGGATCCAGGTCCCAGAGCCCTGCCCGGCGGCATGAAGAGGGCGCGCCGGCAAACACGAAAGGAGACATCATGTCCGCTTGGTCACGTCGTGAGTTCCTCAGAGGGTCGCTCGTCGCCGGGACCGGCCTCGCCGCTGGGATCGGCTTCCCGAAGATCCTGACTGCGCAAGGGCGAGAGCCGATCAAGGTCGGGATCCTGCATTCCCTCAGCGGCACGATGGCCATCAGCGAGGCGCCGATCAAGGAAGTCGTCCTGATGGCCATCGGCGAGATCAACAAGGCGGGCGGCGTGCTCGGGCGCAAGGTGGAGCCCGTCGTCGAGGATCCGGCCTCGAACTGGGACCTCTTCGCGGAGAAGTCCAAGAAGCTCCTGCTCCAGGACAAGGTGGCGACGGTCTTCGGGTGCTGGACATCGGTCAGCCGCAAGTCGGTGCTGCCGGTCTTCGAAAAGAACAACGGTCTCCTCTTCTACCCGGTGCAGTACGAGGGCGAGGAGTGCTCGAAGAACGTGATCTACACCGGCGCCACGATCAACCAGCAGGCCACGCCCGGCGTGGACTATCTGATGTCCCCGGAGGGCGGCGGCAAGAAGAAGTTCTACCTGCTCGGTTCCGACTACGTGTATCCGCGGACGACGAACAAGATCCTGCGGCTCTACCTCACGAAGGTGAAGAAGGTCCCCGAGTCGGCCATCGCGGAGGAGTACACGCCGTTCCACCACCAGGACTACCAGACGATCGTCGGCAAGATCAAGAGCTTCAGCGCCGCCGGCGACGCGGCCGTGATCAACACGATCAACGGCGACAGCAACGTGCCGTTCTTCAAGGAGCTCGCCAACCAGGGCGTGACCGCCGACAAGACGCCCACCATGTCGTACAGCTTCGCCGAGGTGGAGCTCCAGACCCTCGACGTCAAGCCGCTCGTCGGCCACCTCGCGTCCTGGAACTACTTCATGTCGCTCAAGACGCCCGAGAACCTCAAGTGGGTGAAGGCGTACAAGGAGTGGGCCAAGGCACACAACATCCCGGACAAGCAGGCCGTCACGGACGACCCGATGATGCACGCCTACATCCACGTGCACCTCTGGGCGAAGGCGGTCCAGAAGGCGGAGTCCACCGAGGTCGACAAGGTGCTCAAGGCCCTCGAGGGGCTCCAGATCCCGAGCCCGGTCGGCCCCTACAAAGTGGACGAGAAGAACCACCACACGTGGAAGCCCGTCTACATCGGCAAGATCCGCGAGGACGGCCAGTTCGACGTCGTCTGGAAGACGAAGTCGTGGGTCCGACCCGCGCCGTGGAGCAGCGTGACGTATGCCGGTCGCGACTGCGACTGGAGCGGCGACGGCAAGGGCTCGTACGACGTGGTCGGCGGCAAGCGGGTGTGGCTGTCGGAAAAGTCGTAGTGCAAGCACTCGTCGCCGCGATCGCGGCGGTGTGGGTGATCACCGGCCTCGGCGGCCTCGCGGCCGCCGGGCCCGGCGCGCTCGACCTGGAGGCCGTGGCTCGTCGGCTCGCTGCGCCGGCGACCCAGAAGGCCACGCTCGGCGAGCTCGCCGGGTCGAGCGATCCGGCGGTAGAACGTCTGCTGCGGGCGCTCAAGGACGGGGCGCTCTACTCGTGGAAAGGGCGGCTGGTGCTCCTCGGCGACGACGGCGGCCTGACCGACGTCGCGGGGCGCCCGGTCCTGGACGCAGCGCAACAGCCGGCGCAGCTCGAGTCGGGCCAGGAGGCCGTCGCGCTCGAAGAGGCGCACTTCGGCCTCGTGCAGCGCATCCTCGAGCGCTTCGAGGTGTTCGGCAAGGATCCCGCCAAGCGGCAGTCAGCGGCCTTCAAGCTCGGGACCTCCGGCGATGCCGCGGCGATCCCGATACTCGTACGGGCTGTCGAAGGCGAGACGCATCGCGACGTCAGGGCCGCCATGGAGGACGCGCTCGCCAAGCTCCGGCTCCGTTCGCCCGACCCCGCGGACCGGCTCGGCGCCGTCAAGCAGCTCGGGCGGCGAGGCTCGGAAGCAGCGGTGCCCCAGCTCCAAGCGCTCGTGGCCGAGGAGGCCGACCCGGCGGTGAAGGCGGCGGCGCGGACGGCCCTTCAGGACATCGACCGGTTCGTGGTCCAGCGCAACGTCGTCGGGTATCTGTTCAACGGCATCAGTCTGGCGGCCGTGCTGCTGATCATGAGCCTCGGGCTGGCGGTCACCTTCGGCCTGATGGGCATCATCAACATGGCCCACGGCGAGATGCTCATGATCGGCTCCTACACGGCCTATGTCGTGCAGGAGATTTTCCAGGCACGGTTCGCGGCCTCGCAGGACTACTACTTCTTCGTCGCGCTGCCGCTCGCGTTCCTGGCCGCCGGGCTGGTGGGGTTGGTCCTCGAGCTCGGCGTCATCCGCTTTCTCTACGGCCGGCCGCTCGAGACGCTGATCGTCACCTGGGGCGTCGGGATGATCCTGCAGCAGGCCGCCCGTCTCTACTTTGGCGACCAGACCAGCGTCAACTCGCCGACGTGGTTCCGGGGTGGCGTGGAGGTGCTTGCCGGGCTCATCTTCCCGTGGAGCCGGATCTTCATCGTCGGGCTGGCGCTCGCCGCGCTGGGCGCGCTCTGGGTCCTCCTCTATCGTTCGTACGCAGGATTAAAAGTCCGTGCGGTGATGCAGAACCGCGCGATGGCCGCGTGCCTCGGCGTCTCGACCCGGAAGGTGGACGCGGTGACGTTCGCGCTCGGCACCGCGCTGGCCGGCGTGGCCGGCTGCGCGCTCGCGCTGATCGGCACCGTGGACCCGGAGGTGGGCAAGACCTACATCGTCGACTCGTTCATGGTCGTCGTCCTCGGTGGCGTCGGCAAGCTGGTCGGCATGGTCGTGGCCTCGTTCTGCATCGGTCTCTCGAACAAGCTCATCGAGCCGGCGATCGGCGGCACGGCAGCGGCGGTGTACGCGAAGGTGGCGGTGCTCCTGATCGTGATCTGGTTCCTCCAGTGGCGCCCCACCGGGCTCTTCCCTCAGCGGGGGCGCGCAGCGACGGAGACGGCGTGACGGTGGCGCCGGCGCCCGCGCGGAAGTGGGATCCCCAGCTCCTCTGGGTCGGGATCTTCGGCGCTGTGTTCGTCGTGGGATTGCCCCTGGCGAACGCGCTCGGACTCGTCTCGGACTACTATCTGAACCTCTTCGGCAAATACCTCGCGCTCGCGATCCTGGCGCTCGGCATGGACCTCATCTGGGGCTACACGGGCATCCTCTCGCTCGGCCAGGCGATCTTCTTCGGGATCGGGGCGTACTCGATCGGCATGCACATGCTGCTCGAGTCGTCAGGCAAGGGCGTGTACGGCGAGCGCGTGCCCGACTTCATGATCTGGAACCAGGTCTACCAGCTCCCGCTCTTCTGGAAGCCGTACACGTCCGTGGTCGTGGCGCTCGCGTCGTCGCTCCTCCTCCCGGCGCTCCTGGCGACCGTCATCGGGTTCCTGACGTTCCGTCGCCGGCTGCGCGGCACCTACTTTGCGATCCTCACGCAGGCGATCGCCTTCGCGGTGTGGCTCATGCTGAACCGCAACGAGATGAAGCTCGGCGGGACCAACGGTCTGACCGACTTCAAGTCCATCCTGGGCGTCTCGCTCTCGAGCCCGGGAACGCTGCGAGCCCTCTACATCGTCACCGCGGCGCTTCTCGTGGGCGCGCTGCTGGCGTCGCGGGCGATCGTGCGCTCGAAGACCGGGCTCGTGCTCGAGGCGATCCGCGACAACGAGCGGCGCCTGGAGTTCCTCGGCTACAACACGGCCGGGTTCAAGATCTTCGTGTTCGCCGTCTCGGCGGCGCTCGCCGGGCTCGCCGGGCTCCTCTACGCGCCGCAAGTGGGGATCATCACCCCGAGCCAGGTTGGCGTGCTGCCCTCGCTCGAGATCGTGATCTGGGTCGCATTCGGCGGCCGCGGCACGCTCTGGGGTGCCTTGGTCGGGGCCATCTCCGTCAACTGGCTCCGGAGCGTGCTGACCGCGACCTACCCGACGCTCTGGCCGATCATCCTCGGCGGCCTCTTCGTGACCGTCATCATGCTCTTTCCTGAGGGGCTGGTCGGGCTCGCCGCCCGGGCCAAGACGCTCCTGGCGCGGCGGCGCCGTGCCGTCGCCCCCGCGGCGATACCCGCGTCGGGTGTCAACCGCCACACGGTCTGAGCCATGGACACGCTGCTCTACGTCGAGAACCTGACGGTGTCCTTCGACGGGTTCCTCGCGCTCCGGAACCTCAACCTCATCGTCGAGCGCGACGAGCGGGTGCGGTTGCTGATCGGGCCGAACGGCGCGGGCAAGACGACGCTGTTCGACGCCCTCACGGGCCACGTGACGCCGTCGGCCGGCCGGGCCCTGTTCAGGGACACCGTCAACGTGCTCGGGATGAGCCCGCACGCGATCGCCAACGCCGGCGTCATTCGGAAGTTCCAGACGCCGTCGGTCTTCCCGGGGCACACGGTCTTCGAGAACATGCTCCTGTCGGCGGGTCGGAAGCGCTTCACCTCCACGCTCGGCGCGGGCCGGGGCTTCCACGCGCACGACGCGATCGTCGCGGTGCTCGACCAGGTCGGACTGCGCGAGCGCGCCGGCGACCTGGCGGGCACGCTCTCGCACGGCGAGCAGCAGTGGCTCGAGATCGCGATGCTGCTCGTCCAGGAGCCGAGGCTCCTCTTGCTCGACGAGCCGGCGGCGGGGATGACGCGGCCGGAGAAGGAGCGTACCGGCGCGCTCATCGAGGCGATCGTGGAGCGCTCGGCCTGCGCCGTCATGCTCATCGAGCACGACATGGAGTTCGTTCGGCAGATCGCGCGACGGGGCCACCGCGTGACGGTGCTGCACGAAGGCACCGTGCTCTCGGAAGGCTCGCTCGACCGCGTGCAGGCCGACGAGCGTGTGATCAAGGCGTACCTCGGGCGCGGGAAGGTGCGGGGGACCGCCTGATGCTCGCCGTGAACGGGATCGACGTCTACTACGGCGAGAGCCGGATCCTGTCGCACGTCGGCCTGTCGGTCGGCGACGGCCAGGTCGTGTGCGTCATGGGGCGCAATGGCGTCGGGAAGACGACGCTTCTCAAGACGATCGTGGGCCTCCTGGCGCCGCGCGCGGGCGCGATCGAGTTCCGCGGCCGGGACATTACCCGTCGGCCGCCCTACGAGCGCGCCCGGCTCGGCATCGGCTACGTCCCGCAGGGACGCGACATCTTCCCCTCGCTGACCGTCCACGAGAACCTCGTGCTCGGCGCCCGGCAGAAGCGCCCGGCGCCGGCGCGGCTGGACTACGTCCTCTCGCTCTTTCCTGGGCTCGGCGAGATGCTCGGCAAGCGCGGCGGGGACCTCTCCGGCGGCCAGCAGCAGCAGCTCGCCATCGCGCGGGCGCTGATCGCCGACCCGGCGCTCCTCCTGCTCGACGAGCCGACCGAGGGCATCCAGCCCTCCATCGTCGACGAGATCGCCGACGTGCTGCGGCGGATCAAGCGGGATGGGAACCGGTCGATCCTGCTGGTCGAGCAGTACCTCGAGTTCGCGCGGTCGATCTGCGACCGGTTTTACGTCATGGACAAGGGCGTCGTGGCCCTGGAGGGCGAGCGGCAGACGTTCGATGTCGATGCGGTCAGCGCGCTGTTGAGCGTCTGACCCCGCAGGAGGGCCGACGATGCACCTCACCGCCCGCGAGCAAGAGAAGCTCTTGATCTTCACCGCCGCCGAGGTCGCCCGCCGCCGCCGGGCGCGCGGCCTCAAGCTCAACCATCCCGAGGCCCTCGCGCTGATCACGGCCGAGATTCTCGAGGGCATCCGCGACGGGAAGACGGTCTCCCAACTGATGGAGGCCGGTCCGTCGGTCCTGAGCCGCGACGACGTCATGGAGGGCGTGCCCGAGATGATCGAGGAGGTGCAGGTCGAGGGCACGTTCCCCGACGGCACCAAGCTCGTCACGATCCACCGCCCGATTCGCTGACGCCCGCGCGCCTCGAGGATGCGGTAGCCTGGAGGCGAGCGCCGTCTACGACAAGCTCCTGGGAGGAGGACCCACGTGATTCCGGGTGAGTACCTGTTGGGCGAAGGCGACATCGTGGCGAATGCGGGGCGCCGGACGGTCGAGCTGACCGTGGCGAACACCGGCGACCGGCCGATACAAATCGGGTCGCACTTCCACTTTTTCGAAGTGAATCGAGCCCTCCGGTTCGATCGTTCCCTCGCGTTCGGCATGCGCCTGAACGTGCCCGCGGGCACCGCGGTCCGCTTCGAGCCCGGCGACGAGAAGCGCGTCACGCTCGTCGAGATCGCCGGCGCCCGCCGCGTCTTCGGGCTCAACGCGCTCACCGACGGTGCGGGTAAAGAGCAGGCCCTCGCGAGGCTCGCCGCGTGGGAGCGTCGGTCATGAGCCTGCGACTGCCGCGTCGTCAGTACGCGGATCTCTACGGTCCGACGACCGGCGATCGCGTGAGGCTCGCCGACACCGAGCTCTTCATCCGCATCGAGCGCGATCTGACCGTGGCCGGCGAGGAGGCGAAGTTCGGCGGCGGCAAGGTGATCCGCGATGGCATGGGGCAGTCGGCGCGCGCGACCCGGGCCGACGGCGTCCTCGACGTGGTGATCACGAACGCGGTGATCGTCGATCACTGGGGCATCGTGAAGGCCGACCTCGGCCTCCGCGAGGGGCGCATCGTCGGCATCGGCAAGGCCGGCAACCCCGACCTCATGGCCGGCGTGTCGCCGGGGATGGTCGTCGGGGCCGGGACGGAGGTGATCGCCGGTGAGGGGAAGATCGTCACCGCCGGCGGGCTCGACACGCACATCCACTTCATCTGCCCGCAACTCGTCCACGAGGCGATCAGCGCCGGGCTCACGACGATGGTCGGCGGCGGCACCGGGCCCGCGACGGGCACCAACGCGACGACCTGCACGCCGGGGGTGTGGAACGTCCACCGCATGCTCGAGGCTGCCGAGGCGTTCCCGGTGAATCTCGGTTTCCTCGGCAAGGGCAACGCGTCCGCTCCCGATCCGTTGCGCGAGCAAATTGCCGCGGGAGCGGTCGGGCTCAAGCTCCACGAGGACTGGGGGACGACGCCCGCGGCGATCGACTGCGCGCTGTCGGTCGCCGACGAGCACGACGTGCAGGTCGCGATCCACACCGACACGCTCAACGAGGCGGGCTTCGTCGAGGACTCGATCCGCGCGTTCCGCGGCCGGACGATCCACACCTACCACACGGAAGGCGCGGGCGGCGGCCATGCTCCCGACATCATCCGCGTCTGCGGCGAGCCCAACTGCCTGCCCTCCTCCACGAACCCGACGATGCCGTTCACCGTGAACACGATGGACGAGCACCTCGACATGCTGATGGTCTGTCACCACCTGAACCCCAAGATCCCGGAGGACCTCGCCTTCGCCGAGTCGCGGATCCGGGCCGAGACGATCGCCGCCGAGGACGTCTTGCACGACCTGGGCGCGATCAGCATGATGTCCTCGGACTCGCAGGCGATGGGGCGGATCGGCGAGGTCATCATCCGCACGTGGCAGACGGCGGACAAGATGAAGCGGCAGCGCGGGCCGCTGCCGGGCGAGACGCCGGGCGACGACAACCTGCGCGTCAAGCGCTACGTCGCCAAGTACACGATCAACCCCGCGATCGCCCACGGCCTGGCCGCGGAGGTCGGCTCGGTCGAGCTGGGCAAGCTCGCCGACCTCGTGCTCTGGCGCCCAGCGTTCTTCGGCGTCAAGCCCGAGCTGATCGTGAAGGGCGGCGTGATCGCGTGGGCGGCGATGGGGGACCCGAACGCGTCGATCCCAACGCCCCAGCCCGTGCTCTACCGCCCGATGTTCGGCGCCTTCGGCCGCGCACGCGCCACCGCGGCCGTCACGTTCGTGTCGAAGGCGGCGCTCGCCCAGGACGTGCCGCGCCGTCTGGGCCTCGCCCGCCGCGCGGTCGCCGTCGGCAAGTGCCGCTCGATCGGCAAGCGCGATATGATCCACAACAACGCGCTGCCGCGGATCGAGGTGGACCCGGAGACCTACGTGGTGCGGGCCGACGGCGAACGGCTTACGTGCGAGCCAGCGCGGGTCCTGCCGATGGCGCAGCGGTACTTTCTCTTTTGATATGGGGGCGGCCCCCCATACCCCCCCATCTGCACCTCGATCGGGCTCGGGGCCCGATCGCGCTGGCAGCTCCCCCGAGATGGCACCGGTCCCAGTGATCACACACCCTCACGCCCACGCGGACGGCGTTGATCTGTCGCATCTGGAGCGCGACGCGCTCGTGCTCACTGCCGAGGAGCGGCGTTGGGGGCGCCGCCGCGTCATCACGCGCGCGGGCCGGACCCTCGCGCTGGCGCTCCCCACGGGCAGCGTCCTCACCCCCGGCGACGTCCTTTACGTCGGCCCGGGGTGGTATGTGGTGGCCGAGGCGGCGCGCGAGCCCGTGCTTGCCGTCACGCCGCGCTCGCGCGCCGAGGCGATCCGCATCGCCTTCGAGGTCGGCAACCGCCACTTCACGCTCGCGATCGATGGCGAGCGGCTGCTGGTGCCCGACGACCCGGCGATGGACCGGCTCCTGGCCCGGCTCGGCGTCGCCTTCGAGCGCGTCGAGGCGGTGTTCGACCCCATCGGCATGGGCCACCGCCATGATCGCTGATTCCGCGTTCCTGGCGCTCCTCCAGCTCGCTGACGGCCTCTTCCCCGCCGGTGGCTTCGCCCATTCGTTCGGCCTCGAGACGTATGTGCAGGAGGGGCGTGTCGGTGATGCGGCGGGCCTCGAAGCCTTCGTTGTCGCCCACCTCGAGGGAGGCGCGGGTCCGTGTGACGCCGTGGCGGTGGCCTGCGCGACCCGGCTCGCCGCGTGCGGCGATATCGCGGGCGTCGTGTCGCTCGACGAGAAGCTCGACGCGATGAAGTGCGTCCCCGAGTTCCGGGCCGCGAGCCGCCAGATGGGGCGCCAGACGCTCCGCGCCGCCTCCGCCCTTGGCGACGATCGGTTCCTTGGGGAGCTCCTCGGCGCAGTCGAGGACGGCCTGGCTCCCGGTCACCACGCCGTCGCCTTCGGCTGCGCGCTGGGCCGCGCGGGCGCGGACGCCGAGCGGGCGGCGGCGGCGTACCTCTACTCGACGGCGGCGCTCTTGGTCGGGGCCGGGCTGCGCCTGATCGCCCTCGGTCAGGTGCAGGGACAGGGCATCCTCGCCACGCTGCGGCCGCGCATGGCGCGCCTGGCCGCCCAGGCGGCCGCAAGGGCCGTCGAGGAGATGTGGAGCTTCAACCCCGGTCTCGAGCTGGCGGGGATTCGCCACGCGACGCTCGACATGCGCCTGTTCCGGTCGTGAGCGCACCGTCCCACGTCCCGCGCCCGGTGAAGATCGGCATCGGCGGCCCCGTCGGCTCGGGCAAGACCGCGCTGACCGAGGCGCTCTGCCTGAGGCTCCGCGACGAGTTCGACATGGCCGTGATCACCAACGACATCTACACGAAGGAGGATGCGGAGTTCCTCGTCCGGCGCGGTGCCTTGCCGGCCGAGCGCGTCGTCGGCGTCGAGACGGGCGGGTGCCCGCACACCGCGATTCGTGAAGACGCGTCGGTAAACCTCGAGGCGGTGCACCTCCTCCTGAAGGATTTCCCGGACCTCGAGCTCCTGCTGCTCGAGAGCGGCGGCGATAACTTGGCCGCGACCTTCAGCCCCGAGCTCGTGGACGCGACCATCTACGTGATCGACGTTGCCGAGGGCGAGAAAATCCCGCGCAAGGGCGGGCCGGGCGTCACGCGCTCGGACCTGCTCGTCATCAACAAGATCGACCTCGCGCCCTACGTCGGCGCCGACCTCGCCGTCATGGAGCGCGACGCCCGCCAGAAGCGCGGCGGGCGCCCCGTCGTGTTCACGAACCTCAAAACGGGTGAGGGCGTCGATGCGGTGCTCTCCTGGATCCGCCACGACCTCCTCCTGGCGCCCGCACGCCGCTGACCCCGAGCCGGCGCGCGTCGGCCGAGACGGCGCGCTCTCGCTCGCCCTCGAGCGGCGGGGCGGCGCGACCGTCCTCAGCCGGTGCCGGTATTCGCTGCCGCTCCAGGTGCTGGCGCCCCTGGCGCTCGACGACCGCGCCGCGGTCGTCTCGGTCCTGAACCCGACGGGCGGGCTCGTCGGCGGCGACCGGCTCGCGATCGACGTCGTCGTCGGACCCGCAGCCCACGCCTGTCTCACGACGCCCTCGGCCACCAAGGTCTACCGCACGGCGGGCGCCCCGGCCGAGCAGCATGTGCGCCTCCGCCTGGGTGGGGGCGCGATCCTGGAGTGGGTCCCCGACCACACGATCCCCTTCCCGGGCTCGGCCTTCCGTCAGGCCATCGACTGCGAGCTGGACGACGACGCCACGCTGATCCTCACAGATGCGTTCGCCGCGGGACGGATCGCGCGTGGCGAGGCATGGCAGTTCGCGCTGCTCGAGAGCGCCGTCACCGTGCGCGACCGGCGCGGCCCGATCCTCCACGACCGGTTCGTGCTGACGGCGCGGGGGGCGGCGCAGGGCCTCGGATTCGTCGAGGATCATCCGTATTTCGGCTCGTTCGTGGCGGTCGCCGACTCGGGGCTCCACGCCTTCGCCGCCGCGGCCGGGCGGGTGCTGCGGGACACGGATGGCGCAGTCGGAGGCGTGGGGGCGCTCGCCCGTCGCGGCGTGGTCGTCCGCTGCCTCGCCGCGAGCGCGCCCGCGCTCACGGCGGTGCTCGAGGCGCTCTGGGCTGTCTCGCGCCGCGAGCTCCTCGGGCTTCCTGCGCTCGCGCTGCGGAAGGCATGATACACTTTGCAATAATTCTATGTTCAGCCTGACCAACCTGATCCCGAGGGAAGTCCGGTTCTTTGATTACTTCGAGCAGCAGTCCGAGAACATCATTCGGGCCACCGGCCTCCTCCACGAGCTGATCCACACCTTCGCCGACGCCCGGGCCAAGGCCTACGCCATCAAGGAAGTCGAACACGCGGGCGACCAGATCACCCACGAGATCGTCCGGCGGCTCAACACGACCTTCATCACGCCGATCGACCGCGAGGACATCCACGACCTCGCGACCCGCCTCGACGACGTGCTCGACTTCCTCGAGGCCGCCGCCGAGCGCCTCGTCATCTACCGGATCAAAGAGCCGACCTCGGCGTGCCGGGCGATGGCCGAGGTGATCGTGGCCCAGGTCGCGTCGATGGACCGCTGCATCCGGTGCCTGCGCACGATGGACCCGGGCTTCCACGAGCACGCGATGGAGGTGAACCGCCTTGAGAACCGCGCCGACACCCTGCTGCGCGAGACCCTCGCCGCGATGTTCGAGGAGCAGAGCGACCCCATCGAGGTGATCAAGTGGAAGGAGATCTACGAGACGATGGAGGCCGTCACCGACCGCTGCGAGGACGTGGCGAACGTCATCGAGGGGATCATCCTCAAGATGGCGTGAGCCGATCGCTCGACCTTCCGTGCTGACCGCCGTCGTCTTCATCATCTTCGTCGCGCTCGTCTTCGACTTCATCAACGGCTTCCACGACGCCGCCAACTCGATCGCCACGGTTGTCTCGACCCGCGTGCTGACGCCGCTCCAGGCCGTCGTGTGGGCGGCGTTCTTCAACTTCGTCGCGGCGTTCGGCTTCGGGGTCCACGTCGCGACGACTGTCGGCAAGGGCGTGGTGGAGACGAGCGTCGTCGACCAGTGGGTGATCCTCGCCGGGCTCCTGGGGGCCATCGTCTGGAACCTCATCACGTGGTACTGGGGGCTCCCGAGCAGCTCCTCCCACGCGCTCATCGGTGGCTTCGCCGGCGCCGGCGTGGTCAAGGCGGGAGTGGGCGCGCTGGTCGTGGGCGGGCTCGTCAAGATCGGCGTCTTCATGGTACTGGCGCCGCTGATCGGCCTCGCCGTGGGCTTCGCGATGATGACGCTCACGCTCCTCACGTTCCGGAAGGAGACGCCGGGACGCGTGGACCGGATCTTCCGCCGGGGCCAGCTCCTGTCGGCCGCCGCCTACAGCGTCGGCCATGGCACCAACGACGCCCAGAAGACCATGGGGATCATCGCCGTCCTGCTCTTCACGACAGGCCACCTCGGGCCGGAGTTCTACGTCCCGTTCTGGGTGATCCTCGCGGCTGGCGCTGCGCTTGGGCTCGGCACCATGTTCGGCGGCTGGCGGATCGTCAAGACCATGGGCATGCGCATCACCAAGCTCCGCCCCTTCGGCGGCTTCTGTGCCGAGACCGCCGGTGCGATCACGCTGATCGGCACCGCGCTCGCCGGGATTCCGGTGAGCACCACGCACACGATCACCGGCGCGATCATGGGGGTCGGCGCGATCCAGCGGTTCTCCGCCGTGCGCTGGGGGGTCGCCGGGCGCATCGTCTGGGCGTGGATCCTGACGATACCCGCTTCGGCCATCGTGGCCGGGGCCGCGTGGTTCCTGATCCGCCTGCTCGCCACCTGAAGTTATCCCCGGCCCCGCCTGAAGTTATCCCCGACCACCCCCTGAGACGGCTTATTTTCCGCGGGGTTCTGCGTTGTGGACAGCCGTGGATAGCGGGTTCCGCCCGGCAGGATTTATAATTTGACATCTCTCGAAATATGGATCTATGATCCGACGAGAGAGCGCTGGACGGAGGGGCTCAAGATGGCTGACAAGGACCTCAAGGACATCGTGAAAGCGAAGTACGGACAGGCCGCGCTCCGGGTTACGAGCGGCGGCAACGCCTGCTGCGGCTCCGCGCCGTCGCGCGGCGAGTGCGACCCGATCACGTCGAACCTCTACGACGCCGGTGAGACGGCGGGGCTTCCCGCGCAGGCGGTCGCGGCGTCGCTCGGTTGTGGCAATCCCACGGCGCTCGCCGCGCTGCGCCCCGGCGACATCGTGCTGGACCTTGGCTCGGGCGGCGGGTCGACGTCCTCCTGTCCGCCCAGCGGGTGGGACCGACGGGCAAGGCGTACGGCCTGGACATGACCGACGAGATGCTCGCGCTGGCGCGCGAAAACCAGCGGAAGGCGGGTGTCGAGAACGTGGAGTTCTTGAAGGGCGAGATCGAGGACATCCCGCTGCCCGACGGCTCCGTCGACGTCATCATCTCCAACTGCGTCATCAACCTCTCGGCGGACAAGGACCGCGTCCTGGCCGAGGCATTCCGCGTGCTGAAGCCCGGCGGGCAGCTCGCGGTCTCCGACGTCGTCGTCCGGGGCGAGGTGCCTCCCGCAATCAGGAAGAGCGTCGAGCTGTGGATCGGCTGCGTCGCGGGGGCGCTCGAGGAGCAGGAGTATCGCGAGAAGCTCACGAAGGCCGGCTTCGGGGCGATCGACCTCGAGCCGACCCGGATCTACCGGGTCGAGGACGCGCGCGAGTTCCTCGCCGGCGCCGGCCTCGATGGAGATGCCATCGCGTCCGAGGTGGACGGTAAGTTCATGAGCGCCTTCGTCCGGGCGCAGAAGCCGACCAGCTGAGGCGCCGGAGGGCTTGGCGTTAGGATTCGGAAGCGCGGCGCCGTGACGGTATACTCGAAGACGTGGCCGAATCGCATCGCTACCAGCTCCAGAACGACGCCGCCAATCGCCTGATCCTCGAGCTCCTCGACGTCGCGGGCGTGCCGGCCGACCGCCGCCTCTACTACCACCAGCTCCTGACCACGGTGCTCAAGCTCAACGAGGACGGCGCGCTCACGGGCGACCTCAAGATGACCAACACCGCGCTCAAGGAGCTACGTTACGGGTTCAAGGTCTTCGCGCCGTACGGCGGCGTCCGCAAGGTCAGCGTGTTCGGCTCCGCGCGCACGGAGCCCGGCCAGGATGCCACGGTCGCCGCGAGCGAGTTCGGCCGGCGCATGGTCGCCGAGGGCTGGATGGTCCTCACGGGCGCCGGCGGCGGGATCATGGGCGCCGCGCAGGAGGGCGCCGGCGGCGAGCAGAGCTTCGGGCTCAACATCCGGCTGCCGTTCGAGCAGGAGGCGAACCCGTGGATCGCCTCCGACCCGAAGCTCATCACGTTCAAGTACTTCTTCACGCGCAAGCTCTTCCTCGTGAAGGAGGCGAGCGCGGTCGCGCTCTTCCCGGGCGGCTACGGCACGATGGACGAGACCTTCGAGCTCCTGACGCTCATCCAGACGGGCAAGGCGGCGATCATCCCCGTCGTGCTCGTCGAGTCCGGGCCGAAGCCGTTCTGGCGGATCTGGGACCGATGGACCTCGGGCACGCTGGTCGAGCGGCGGCTCATCGACGCGATCGACACGAGCTTCTACCGCATCGCGGAGACGGTCGAGGACGCGGTGCGCCAGGTCACAGGCTTCTACCGCGTCTACCACTCGTCGCGGATCGTCGGCGACAAGCTCGTGCTGCGCCTCGTTCACGCGCTCACGGACGACCAGATGGCGGAGCTCCAGCGCCGGTTCGACGACATTCTCAAGGGGCCGGCAGACCAGGCGCCAGGGCCGGTCGAACAGGAGCTCGACGAGTTCCCGGAGCTGCCACGGCTCATCCTGCCATTCAACCGCTCGTCCTACCCACGGCTCCGGCAGCTCATCGACTTCATCAACACGCTCTGATGAACATCGGGGGGAGCGGCGCCGCTCCCCCCGAACGCCCCCCACCGATCACCCGGGGCGGCCTCGCCCGGAACCTCGATTCTGGGGGGAGGCTTCGGAGGGGCCGTCGAGGCCCCCTCCGACCTTCTACTCGGGCTCCGGGCGCTCCACGGTGAGCTGGCATTCCGTACACACCCAGGTGCGCAGGACCGTCTTCGTACGGTCGTCACGCCGGAGCGTCCACGGAATCAACGCCTGACGCCCGCACCTGGGGCAGCGCTCGGGGCGCGCGCCGGGTGGTAACGTCGCGGGCAGCCACGGGACCTTCGCCGGCACCGGCTCGATGATAGCACCTGCCCGCGCGGGCGCCGGGGGCGCACGCGGCAGCGAGTCGACATGTCCAGGCTGCGGCGGGCGAGTACAATACGGTCCATGCGGCGCTTCCGGGTGGGGCTCGGGCAGATCAACCCGACGGTCGGCGATTTCGAGGGCAACGTGCGGAGGATCGTCGAGGGGATCGAGCGGGCCCGCGCGCTCGGCTGCCATCTGGTCGCATTCCCCGAGCTGGCCGTTCCCGGTTATCCACCCGAGGATCTCCTCTTCAAACCGGCGTTCATCGAGGCGAACCTGCGCGCGCTCGACGAGGTCGCGCGCGCCTCGCGCGGGCTCACCGTCGTCGTCGGCTTCGTGGACAGGCGCGACGACATCTTCAACGCGGCGGCGATACTTCATGACGGCGAGAGGGCGGGTGTCTACCACAAGCAGTACCTGCCCAACTACGGCGTCTTCGACGAGAATCGCTACTTCCAGGCGGGCACCGAGACTCCCGTCTTCGCCGTGGGCGAGACCACCTTCGCCGTGAACGTCTGCGAGGACATCTGGTACCCCGCGGGGCCGACCACCGTGCAGGCGCTGGCCGGAGCCGAGCTGGTCGTCAACGTCAACGGCTCGCCGTACCACGTCGGTAAGGCGCGCTTCCGCGAGCAGATGGTGGCGACGCGCGCCGCCGACGACATCGTGTGCGTGGCCTACGTCAACATGGTCGGCGGCCAGGACGAGCTGGTGTTCGACGGCGCGAGCCTCATCGTGAACGAGCGCGGCGAGGTCGTGGCGCGCGGGCGCCAGTTCGAGGAAGACTTCGTCGTCGCCGACCTCGACCTCGAGGCGGTGTTCCGCGCGCGGCTTCGCGATTCCCGCCGCCGCAAGGAGAAGCTGCGGGCGGCCGAGACGGCGCCGCGAATCGTGCTCCCCGCGCTACCCGTGGCGGAGCCCGCACCGGCCGTCGAGCCGCCGACGATCGCCCCGCTCGAGCGGGTGGAGGAGGTCTACCGGGCGCTCGTCCTGGGAACGCGCGACTACGTGCGGAAGAGCGGCTTCACGCGCGTCGTGATCGGGCTCTCGGGCGGGATCGATTCCTCGCTCGTCGCGGCGCTCGCCGTGGAGGCGCTCGGCCGCGAGAACGTGGCGGGTGTAGGGATGCCGTCGCCCTACTCCTCGGCGGGGACACGCAGGGACGCCCAGCGGCTGGCGAAGAACCTCGGGATCGAGTTCCTCACGATCTCGATCACATCGATCCTGAAAGCCTACAAGCGCTCGCTCGCAAAGGTGTTCAAGGGGCTCAAGGAGGACGTCACCGAAGAGAACCTCCAGGCCCGCATCCGCGGCAACCTCCTCATGGCGCTCTCGAACAAGTTCGGGTGGCTCGTGCTGACGACGGGCAACAAGAGCGAGTACAGCGTGGGCTACACGACGCTCTACGGCGACATGGCCGGCGGCTTCGCGGTGATCAAGGACGTCCCCAAGACGCTCGTCTACGAGGTCGCGCGCTACGTCAACGCGCACGCGGGGCGCGAGGTCATCCCGGAGAGCGTCTTCGAACGGGCGCCGTCAGCCGAGCTCCGCCCGGACCAGACGGACCAGGACACGCTCCCGCCCTACGCCGAGCTCGATCCGATCCTGGAGGCTTACGTCGAGGAGGACCGCGGGGTCAACGACCTCATCGCGCGGGGCTTCGCGCCGGAGACCGTCCGCCGGGTCGTCGCCATGGTGGACCGGAACGAGTACAAGCGCCGTCAGGCGCCGATCGGCGTGAAGATCACGCCGCGCGCGTTCGGGCGCGACTGGCGCCTGCCCATCGTCAACCGCTTCCGCGAGCGCTAAATCATCGAAGGGGGCCTCGACGGCCCCCTCCGAAACCTCCCCCAGGATCCGATTGCGCCGGCGGAGCCGGCGCTCGAGCGGCGGTAGACAGTCGCTTCGCGATGAAAACTCGCGTGCTACTCTGCCAGCGTGCCTCCCCCGGTGTCCGCGAGACGGGACGAGTCGGCCGGCCGACCGCGCTGGTACCGGCATCCGTACAACCGTTCTGATCTGTATCGTCTGGCGGCGGGACTCGCGTGGCTACCCCGTCGCCCGCGGCTCGCCCTCGCTCGACAACTCGGGCGCATCGCCCCACGCCTCATGCCGCGAGAGCGCGCCGCCATCCAGAAGACGCTCAGACTCTCGACGGGAGTTACGGGGCCGCGGCTCGACGAGTTGACGATCGGCGTGTTCACCGATTTCGCGATGTGCTTCAGCGACCTCGTGTCCACGAACCGCCAGCCGGCGCCCCGGCTCGCGGCCCTCGTCCGCAAAGCGGAGGGGGCAGAGCGACTCACCCGGATGAAGGGGGGCCTGATCTCGCTGACCGCGCACGTGGGGAACTGGGAGCTGGCCGGCCGGCTCCTGGCCGGCCGGACCAACCGGACGACGCACGTGGTCGTCGCCGAGGAGGAGGCCTGGGACCTCCAGCGCTGGGTGCGCCGGGCGGGCGGTGGCGTCCGCTTCGTCACACGCTCGCGTCCGACCATCTCACTGGATCTGATCGCGGCGCTCCGCCGCGGCGAGGTCGTCGCCGTTCAGGGAGATCGCGCACTCGGCACCCGGGGCGACGTGTCGATCCCGTTCTTCGGGCTCCCCGCGCCGTTCCCGCTGGGTCCCTTCGTGCTGGCCCGCGCCGTCGGCGTACCCCTGGTGCCCGCGTTCTGCCTCCTCGACGCGGACCACCGGTACGCCGTGAAGGTGGCGGAGCCGCTCAGCGTCGCGCGCCACGGTGAAGAGGACGCGGCCCGGGCCTGGGTCTCCGTCCTGGAGACGATCGTGCGCGAGCACCCGACCCAGTGGTTCAACTTCTTCGACATCTGGAATCCTTCGGGCACGTGAGGTCACCCCTCGCCTCGGGGGCTACGGCTGACGACGCGACTGCCGCCGCGGCGGCGCTGCGGGAGCTGCTGCCGCCGGCGCTGCAACCGGTTATCAGCGCCTCGTTCATCCGGTCGCATCTGCTGTACGAGGAGTTCGTCGATCGCCTGGCGCTCCGCGTCGCGCGCGAGACGGGGCTCGAGGCGGCGACGCGCAAGCCCGCCAGCGCGCAGGAGGTTGTGGCGGGGCTCGGGCTCGAGGCTCGGCGCGCCCTCGTGCCGCTCGACTGGATCCTCCGCCGGCTGGCGGCGAAGGGCACGCTCGAGGAGGTCGGCGCCGGTGCCGATCGGCGCTTTCGCTCACACACCACCTGGCCGGTGCTCGACCCCGAGCCGGTGCGCGAGGCGCAGCTCCGGCACGATCCCTCGTCGCTGCCCTCGTACACTCTGGCCGGGACCGTGGCGCAGGACTACCCCGCGTTCCTCCGCGGTGAGGCTGCCGGTGAGGAGGTGCTGTTCTCGCCCCGACGGCTGCGACTCTGGGTCGATTACTTCTCGAACGACAACGGCCTCTACGCGATCAGCAACCACGTCGGCGCCGTCGCCGTCGCGGAGTGGCTGCCCCGCACGGGCGGGGTCATCCTAGAAGTCGGTGGAGGGCTCGGAAGCGGCGCCCTGGCCCTGCTCGATCGTCTCGAGGCCGCAGGACGGCTCGGGGAAATCCGCGAGTACCGGTTCACGGAGCTCGTGCCGGCGTTTCTTCGGCGCGGGCAGCAGGCCCTGCAGGGCCGCTACCGCGATCCCTCGTGGCTCCGGTTCGCCGCCCTCGACATGAACCGCCCCTTCGCAGAGCAGGGGGTCCGCCCGAGCAGCCTCTCGATGGTCTACGCCGTCAACGCATTGCACGTCGCGCATGATCTCGGCTTCACGCTCGGCGAGGTGCGCTGCGCCCTCGAGCCCGGTGGCCAGCTCATCGCGTCGGAGTGCGTGCGCCCGCACCCGTGGCAGACGATCTACGCGGAGTTCATCTTCAACCTCATGGAGACCTTTCGCGCACCGCGCCTTCACCCGGTCCACCGCCCCGCGGGCGGGTTCCTCACGGCCGAGCAGTGGCGCGGCGCCATCGAGGCCGCAGGGTTCGCGGACGTGCGCTTCCTTCCGGACATCCTGCGCATTCGAGAGGAAGTACCCGACTTCTTCGCGGCGGCGATCGGAGCGACGCGGCCGGATTGACCACGCGGCCAGGAGTCGGGGCCCCGACCTACCCGGCGACCCCTTCCATCTGGAGCGCGTAGAGCCGGCGGTAGATGCCCTCGCGCGCCAGCAACTCCTCGTGGCGCCCGATCTCCGCGATGCGCCCGTCGTGGATGACGACGATCCGGTCGGCGTTCCTCACCGTCGCCAACCGGTGCGCGATCACGAGCACGGTCCGGCCGCGCATGAGCTCGGCGAGCGCCTGCTGGATCATGAACTCGCTCTCCGCGTCGAGGTCCGACGTCGCCTCGTCGAGGATCAGGATGGGCGGGTTCTTGAGGAAGGCCCGGGCGATCGCGATCCGCTGGCGCTGGCCGCCCGAGAGGCGCACGCCCCGCTCGCCGACGAGCGTGTCGTAGCCGTCGGGGCACGCCGTGATGAAGTCGTGGGCGTGCGCCTGGCGCGCCGCGCGCACGATCTCCTCGAACGGCGCGTGGGGCCGCCCGTACGCGATGTTGTAGCGGATCGTGTCGCTGAAGAGGAAGTTCTCCTGCGTGACGACGCCGATCTGCGCGCGGAGCGACGCCTGCGTGACGTCGCGCAGGTCGTGGCCGTCGAGCGTGATCCGCCCCGCGGTCACGTCATGGAAGCGGGGCACGAGGTCGATGAGGGTGGACTTGCCCGCGCCCGACATGCCGACAAAGGCGACGACCTCGCCCTTGCGGATCTCGAGCGAGATCTCCTTCAGGATCATCTCCTCGGAGTCCGGGTACCGGAAGTCCACCCGCTCGAAGACGAGGGTGCGGCTGAACGTCTCGAGCCGCCTGGCGCCCGGGCGGTCGGAGATCGCGGGCGGCAGGTCCAGGATGTAGAAGACACGCTCGACCGACGCGGTCGACTGCTGGACGACGTTCAGGGATCGCGAGAGGCGGCGCACCGGCCCGTAGAGCATGAGCGCGGCCGCCGTGAACGAGAACAGCGTCCCCGGCGTCATGTGCCCCTCGATGATCCGGTAGCCGCCGTACCAGAGGGCCGCCATGATGCCGAGCGCCCCGGCGATTTCCATCAGGGGCTCGGTGAGCTCGTCGGCGCGCACGTTCTTGAGCGAGAGGTTGAGGAGCCGGTCGTTGAGGGCGTCGAAGCGCTCCTGCTCGTGGCGCTCGCGCCCGAACGCCTTGACGATCTTGGTCCCGCTGAACGACTCGTGCAGCAGCACGGCGAGCTGGGCCACGCGCTCCTGGGTGCGCTTGTTGATCGAGTAGAGCCGCCGGCCGATCGTACGCACGATGAGGGCGATGGCGGGGAACGCGACGAGCGCGGTCAGGGTGAGCGCCCACTCGCGCGCGACCATGACGACCAGGAGGGCCACGATCGTCCCGAGCTGGCGCACGGCCATGACGAGGACGCCGGAGGAGAGCCGCGCGAGCCGGGTCACGTCGGTGAGGATCCGGGACATGAGGTCCGCCGAGTGGACGTCCGAGAAGAACGAGAGCGGCATGGATTGGATGTGCGTGTAGAGCTCGCGGCGCAGGCGCGCCACGACCCGCTCGCCGACGGCGGCCATCATGTACGACTGGAGGTAGCGCGCGAGCCCCTTCACGACGTACACCGCGAGGAGCACCAGCGGGATCAGCTTCAGCATGAACGTGTCGCGCCGGATGAAGATGTCGTCCATCACCGGCTTCACGAGCCACGCGGTGAGGCCCTCCATGCCCGAGACGACGAGCGCCAGGACGGACCCGAGGACCAGGATCGGGACGTGCGGGCGGAGGTACGGGACGAGGCGGCGGTAGGGGCCGATGGGCAGCGTCACGTGCGGGTGCGGGCCGCGACGAGCCGCTGGTAGAGCGCCTCCGTCCGCTCGATCTTCGCGCGGGTGGAGAACTGCCGCTCGACGAGCTCGCGTCCCGCCCTTCCCATGGCGTGGCCGCGCTCGGGGTTCGCCGCAACCCCCAGCAGGGCCTCGGCGAGGCCCGCCGGGTCGCGCGGCTTCACCAGGAGGCCCGTCTGCCGATGGAGGACGAGCTCCGGGTTACCTTCGAGATCGGTGCCGATGACGGGCGTCCCGACGGCGAGCGACTCGCGCAGCGTCCCGGTGAGCCCGAGCCCGGCGTACGAGGCGTCCACCGTCACGTCGCTGGCCTTGAGGATCTGGGGGATGTCCTCGCGGAAGAGGAAGACACTGACCCGAGCGCGGATCTTTCGCGCCGCCGCCTTATCGTACAGGATCTTGGCCTTCGCCTCGTTGGCGCCGACGAAGAGGAGCCGCGCGTGCGGCAGCCGGTCGGCCACCGCCGCCATCGCCTCCAGCACGTCGTCGTTGCCCTTCCACGACCGGATGCCGATCTGCGTGACGAGGAAGTGCTCGGGGCCGAGGCCCAGCTCGCGCCGGACCGCGCCGCCGTCCACGTCGGGGTGGAAGCGGTCGGTGTCGGTGCCCGAATAGATGACCTCGATCTTCTCGGCCGGGACGCCCTGACGGATGAGCCCCTGCTTGATGGACGCGCAGACGGCGACGATCGCGGTCACCCGCCTCGTCGTGTAGCCGAGACGGTTGAACGGATCGAGCGGAAAGCTGACGCCGCGGTTCAGGACGAGCACCGGGATGCGCACGAAGAGCCCCGCGATCATCGCGAGCGTCCGCGCCTTGCCCTTGTGGGCGTGGACGACCTGCACCCGGCGCGACTCGAGGATCCGCACGAGCGCCTTGACCGAGCGCAGGTCCACCTCGGAGGCCATCGGCAGCGGGAAGTGGGGGACCGAGGCCGCGCGCATCTTCTCGACCCAGATCTCGCTCGGCCGCGTGGCGACGGCCACCTCGTGGCCGCGCGCCTTGAGGCCGAGGACCAGCTCGCGGAGCTGGATCGCCGCCCCGGTGAAGTAGTCTTCCTTCGGGTAGAGCTGCAGGACCCGAAGCGGCTCCGCCATCAGGCTCCGAAGAACTTCCGCACCGCCGCGACGACGGTGTCGATCTCCCCGTCGGTGTGGTTCGCCGACATCGGCAGCGTCAGGATCTCCTGGACGAGCCGCTCGGTGCGCGGCAACACCGGCGGGTTGAAGCGCGCGACGGCCGGCTGCCGGTGGGTCGGCACCGGGTAGTGGAGCCCTGTCTGGATCCCGCGCGCGCCGAGGAACGCGGCGAGCGCGTCGCGGCGCGGCGTGCGGACGACATAGAGGTGATAGACGTGGCGCGCGTGCTCGCGCTCCGCGGGGAGGGCGAGCGGGAGGCCGGCCAGCCCCTCAGCGTAGCGGGCGGCGAGAGCGCGCCGCCGGTCGTTCATCGCGTCGAGCCGACGCAGCAAGACACGGAGCGCGGCGGCCTGAAGCTCGCTGAAGCGCAGGTTGAAGCCGACCTCGGCGTGCACGTCCTTGCTGAGGCGCCCGTGATCGCGCAGCCGGCGGCAGCGCGCGCCGAGCTCGTCATCATTCGTCAGGACGGCGCCGCCGTCGCCCATCGCCGGGAGGTTCTTCGATGGATAGAACGAGAACGCGGCGGCGCGCCCGAACGTGCCGACGCGACGCCCGTCCCACGCCGCGCCCTGAGCCTGCGCGCAGTCCTCGACCACCCAGAGACCGAAGCGCGCGGCGAGGTCCTGCACGGCGGGCAGGTCCACAGGCTGGCCGTAGAGGTGGACCGGCACGACGCCGACGGCTCGCGCCGTCACCTTCGCGGCGGCGTCCTTCGGGTCGAGCGTGTACCAGTCGTCGGCGTCCACGAACACCGGCGTGCCACCGGCGAAGCAAATCGCCTCGACCGTCGGGAACGCCGTGTGCGATGGGACGAGGATCTCGTCACCGGGCTTCACGCCGAGCGCCTTGAAGATCATCCAGAGTCCGGCTGTCGCCGAGCTCGTGAGGACAGCGTGCTCCGTCCCGGTGTGCGTCGCCAACTCGGCTTCGAGGTTGCGGCACTGGGGGCCGAGGATGTACTGGCGCGAGTCGATCGCGGCCAGCACCGCTTGCTTGATCTCGTCGTCGATCGGGGGACGGGAGAGGGGGATGGGGGAGAGCGGGCCAGGCGTGAGGGGAACGGAAGGCGTCACGAATTCGTCCCTGACAGGCGATCGTACTGACCGCGGTAGTAGATCAACGGCTCACCGGAACCCACGTGGGTGTGCTCCACGCGCCCGACGAGGATGGTGTGGTCGCCCTCGAGGTGCGTGCTCACCGTGACGCACTCGAGCTGCATCAGCGCCTCGTCGATGAGCGGCAGGCTCAGCGCGCTCATGCGGAACGGTACCCCGTCGAACTTGTCGAGCCGGGTCGAGGCGAACCGCCGCGACACCATCTCCTGGTCGCGGCGCAGGACGTTGACGGCGAACCGCCCGCGCTCGAGGAGCGCGGGATAGCTCTGCGCCTTGTGGTCCACGCAGACCAGCACGAGGGGTGGATCGAGGGACACCGAGCTGAACGCGCTCGCCGTGAGACCGGTGGGACGCCCGTCGCTGTCGCAGGTCGTGACGACGGTGACGCCAGTGGCGAAGTGGCCGAGCGCGCGCCGGAACGCGTCCGGGGCAATCACCATCCTTGTGTAGCAGGTCGAAGCCCGAAATGCAAGATTTCGCGCATAGATAAGCGCGAATTCGGGCCCATGTTATAGTCCTTGACGTATGGTGTCCGAAGAGGCCGTGCTCCGAGCCCTCCGCGGGATCCGTGACCCCGAGCAGCAGCAGGACATCGTGACCCTCGGGCTCATCCATGACCTCCAGATCGCCGACTCGGAGGTTTCGTTCACGCTCGCCTTCACCACCCAGTCACCGCAGGCCAAGGTGACGATGCACAGCATGGCCTCGCGCCTCGTGAGTCAGGTCCCGGGCGTGTCCCGAGTCCAGGTGAAGATGGGGGGAGTGGCCAAGCCTGCCGCAGCCGCGCCCGCCGCAGCGGCGCCCGCGCACGGTCACGGTCAAGGGCCCGCGCGCGGCGCCGATCTGATCCCGGAGGTGCGCCATACGATCGCGGTCTCCTCCGGCAAGGGCGGCGTCGGGAAGTCCACCGTCGCCGTCAACCTTGCCGTGGCGCTCTCCCGGACGGGCGGGGCGGTGGGCATCATCGACTCCGACGTCTACGGTCCCGACGTGCCGCTCATGCTCGGCGCGCGCGGGCGCCCCGGAATGTTCGAGAACCGGATCATCCCCGTCGAGGCGCACGGGCTCAAAATGATGTCGATCGGGCTGCTCGTGAACGAGCGCGAGCCGCTCGTGTGGCGCGGGCCCATGATCCACTCGTTCATCCAGCAGATGCTGCGGGATGTCATGTGGGGCGCGCTCGACTACCTCGTCTTCGACATGCCGCCCGGCACGGGCGACGCCCAGCTCTCGCTCTCGCAGGTGATCCCGCTGGACGGCGTCGTCATGGTCACGACGCCCCAGGAGGTCGCGCTGCTCGACGTCCGCAAGGCGATCGGCATGTTCCAGAAGCTCAACGTGCCGCTGCTGGGCGTCGTCGAGAACATGAGCTACTTCCTGGCACCGGACACGGGCACGCGCTACAACATCTTCGGCGAGGGCGGCGGCCGGCGGCTCGCCGAGGAGTACGGGATCCCGCTGCTCGCCCAGCTCCCGCTCGATCTCGAGACGCGCGTCGGCGGCGACGAGGGCTCGCCGATCACGGTGCGGCGCCCCGACTCGTCGCAGGCGAAGGCGTTCCGCGACCTCGCGCTGGCGGTGCGGACGCGCCTGGACGAGCTGGCCGCGCTCAAGCCGCTGCCGAAGATCACCTGAGTCCGTGTCGCGCTCCGCCTCGACCCTGATCCTGCCGATCTTCCCGCTGCCCGACGTCACGTTTTTCCCGCACACGCTCCTGCCGCTGCACGTCTTCGAAGCGCGCTACCGCGCCATGGTGATGGACACGCTCGCTCGCGACCGGCGCCTGGCCGTCGTCAAGCTGCGCCCGGGGTACGAGGCCGCGTACGCCAGCAAGCCGGCCGTCCATGCCGTCGCTGGCGCGGGAGAGATCGTGAGCTGGGAGCGGCTGGCGACCGGCCGTTACAATATTTTGCTGAAGGGCGACTGCCGCGTGCGCATCGAGAGCGAGCGGCCGAGTGACACGCTTTACCGGATCGTCACGGCCCAGCGGCTCGACGACGTGCCGCCCCTGGGGGACGTGGTGCCCATGCTCGACCGGATCCGGGGGGCGTGCGGCCGGTTGCTCAAGGCACTCGATCGCCCGGCTGATCTTCTCGGCACCGCGCTTGCCGATGGCCAGCCACCCGGCGCGATCGCCGACCGGATCGCCGCCGCCGTCCTACCCGACGCGGCGCTGCGCCAGGAGCTGCTCGAGACGCTCGCCGTCACCAAGCGGCTCGATCGCTTGTCGGGAGCGCTCGACGATCTCGTCAATGAGCTGCTGGGGGGACGGGAGTGATCGCGCGCGCCGGCGCCGCGCTCGCGCTCACGTCCTGCGTGCTCGCCCTCGCGCTGGCGACGGCGTCGGCGGCGGACGTGCGACAGTGGTCGTGGCTCGGCGTCAGGATCCGGGACCTCTCGGAGCAGGAGATGGAGGAGATCGCGGCGCGCCACGGGATCCGCGAAGGGTTCGGCGTCGTGATCGTCGAGGTCATCGAGGGCGCGCCCGCTGCGAACGCTGGCCTCAAGAGCGGCGACATCGTGGTCGCGTTTGGCAAAAGGCCCGTCACCGAGACGCGGATGCTCCAGCGGCTCATCGCCGCGGCGCCGACGGACCGCGAGAGCGAGCTGACGGTGCTCCGCCCCGAGGGGCGCCGGCTCCTCAGAGTGCGACTCACGTCCATGCCGCGCGCGATGGTCGGGGAACGAATCTCCGCCGAATTTGGATTCCTCCTTCGAGATCCTGAGGTCCAGGGTGGTGAGGCCTCCGGACGCGTCGGGACGACCGTGCCCGCCATTGCCTCCGTCATCCGGGGGGGCGCCGCCGACAGAGCCGGGCTGGAGGCCGGGGACGTGATTCTCCAGGTCAACGAGCAGCCCGTCCTGAGCCGCGACGGGGCGCGGGAGGCCCTCGCTGACGCGAGCCCGGAGCGGCCCCTCTCGCTCACGGTGCGGCGGGGAGGGAGCCGACTGTCCGTGACGCTCCCGAGCCCATGACGCGCCCCGTGCCCTTGCCCGGGG